>QWCY01001248.1_pt1 | contig 39679 bp, 38 predicted proteins | sample 1972631 | NCBI WGS metagenome assembly QWCY01 (sample SAMN09866696, study PRJNA288562) | Human gut metagenome isolate pre1_stool, whole genome shotgun sequencing... | isolation source: gut | host: Homo sapiens | place: USA: California
ATGAACGACATTATCAAGAATATCGAAGCTGCACAGTTAAAAGAGTCTGTACCGAGCTTCAACGTAGGTGACACTGAAAGAGTATCCGCTAAGATCAAAGAGGGAAACCGTGAGAGAATCCAGGTTTTCGAGGGTACAGTTATCAAGAGACAGAACGGCGGCGTTAGAGAGACTTTCACAGTAAGAAAGAACTCCAACGGTATCGGCGTTGAGAAAACATGGCCGCTTCATTCCCCGTCTGTTGAGAACGTTGAGGTTGTTAGAAGAGGTAAAGTTCGTCGTGCGAAACTTTACTACTTAAGAACAAGAGTAGGTAAGGCAGCAAAGGTTAAAGAATTAGTAAAATAATTCATAACTGTACAGAGAGTCAGTAGATCAAAGGGGCAATGAAAATTGTCCCTTTGTTTTTAATGTAACAGGAAATTCCGAGGAATTCCCTGTTACATTAAAAGGCACTAACGTGCCAAGGATGCGCACTCGCGCGAAGATGTAGATTGTCGCAAGCGACCGCGCGAGGCGCGAGAATGTGCCAAGGCACATTCTTTTTATATGAAAGTGTTGTTAAGCGGATGACCAGACTGCGTACTTGCGCGCAAGGATGGGCAGACATTTGACAGCCAAGCCGATATAAGTAAGCAGGGCGATAGCCCGGATTACGAATTTTGGCGGCAATTGTGGGAGTGACTTAGTCACGGAACAATTGCCTTTCAGAGAGGGGGTCTCGCCATGGAATTTTTTGAGGAAAAGGAATCGAACAGACTTCACCGGCTTACGGAATGGGCGGTCGACTGCGCAGTCATGGTTGCCCTTGCGTGTTATCTTGTGTTTTGTTTTGGAAGCAGGATTGAGATGAATGGAAGTTCCATGAAGCCCGTGCTGGAATCCGGAGATGTGGTATTGATGAACCGCCTGTCCTACGATATCGGGAAACCGAACCGGCTTGATGTCGTTGTGTTTGAGCGGGAAGGGCAGCAGCCTGGAATCAAGCGGATCATCGGACTTCCGGGGGAAACGGTCCAGATCAAAAACGGGTCCATCTATATCAATGGGGAACTCTTAAAGGCGCAGGACGGTCTTGGTGAGGCCACGATCGCCGGGGCAGCCGAATATCCGGTGGAGCTTGGGGAGGATGAATATTTTCTCCTGGGAGACAACCGGGAATCAAGTGAAGACAGCCGGTTTTCCGGCATTGGAAATATAAAACGGGAAAATCTCATCGGACGCGTCTGGCTGCGGTTTCAGCCATTTTCCAGACTTGGTTTCGTCCGGTAGCAGGAAAGGACGGAGACAATTACTATGAATATACAGTGGTATCCAGGCCATATGACAAAGGCGAAACGCGCCATGAAAGAGGACGTGAAGCTTGTAGACCTCGTGATCGAGCTCGTGGACGCGCGCGCGCCGTTAGCCAGCCGCAACCCGGATATTGACAGTCTCGCAGCTGGAAAAGGCCGTGTGATCCTTTTAAACAAGGCAGATCTCGCTTCTGAGAAGGCAAACGCGGCGTGGATCACTTACTTTGAGAGTCAGGGTTTCCAGGTCATGAAGATCGACGCGAGGGCGAAGGCAACCTTAAAGCAATTGAATGCCCTGATCCAGGAGGCATGTAAGGAGAAGATCGAGCGCGACAGAAGACGCGGAATCTTAAACCGCCCGGTGCGCGCCATGGTGGTGGGGATCCCGAACGTGGGAAAATCCACCTTCATCAACAGCACCTTCATCAACAGCTTTGCCGGAAAGGCGGCTGCGAAGACCGGAAATAAACCTGGCGTCACAAAAGGAAACCAGTGGATCCGCTTAAACAAGCAGGTGGAGCTTCTTGACACCCCAGGGATCTTATGGCCGAAATTTGAGGACCAGAGAGTGGGACTTTTACTGGCATTTTTAGGTTCCATCAACGATGAGATCCTGGAAAAAGATGAGCTGGCATCCGAGCTTGCGGACTATCTTAGGAATATCACACCGGGACTCTTAAAGGAACGCTACGGGATCGAGGAGGACGGAAAGAAGCCGTATGAGCTTCTCGATGAGATCGCGGCAGCCCGCGCATGCCTTACAAAGGGCGGAGTGAATGATCTTACGAAGGCGGCACGACTGCTGCTCGATGAATTCCGGGGTGGAAAGCTTGGAAGGATTACGCTGGAGATGCCGGAAAAGAAAGAAGAAGCGGAATAATATAAAACTCTGAAAATGCAGAGGTGTGCAGATATTTCCCGGAAATATTCAGATAATGACTGTTTTGATGAAATGAAAGGGGAGAAGCTGCGCATGCAGGCAGAGAAATTATGTGAGGATAAGGAGCTGGGCAGAATATGGCAAGACGGGTGCTGACGGGAGAAAAACTTGAGAAGGAACTGGAACGTCTCTCTCTTATGCGGGAATTCGAGAGACAGTATGAGGACTGCGCATTCATCTGTGGAATCGATGAGGCAGGCCGTGGACCTCTTGCGGGTCCTGTAGCAGCCGGTGCGGCGATTCTGCCGAAGGATTGCCAGATCCTTTATCTGAATGACTCAAAGAAGCTCTCTGAGAGCCGACGGGAGGAACTATTCCTGGAGATCAAGGAGAAAGCCATCGCCTGGTCGGTGGGGATCGTGGGTCCGGAGCGGATTGATGAGATCAACATCTTGCAGGCAACCTACGAGGCGATGCGACAGGCCATCTCGAAGCTCGATCCGGTGCCGCAGGTCCTCTTAAACGACGCGGTGACGATCCCGGGCGTTGCGATTCCCCAGGTGCCGATCATCAAGGGCGACGCGAAGAGCGTTTCTATCGCGGCAGCCAGCATCCTCGCAAAGGTGACCAGGGACCATATGATGGAGGAGTACGATAAAGATTATCCGGAGTATGGTTTCGTGAAGCATAAAGGATACGGAACTCCGGCGCATATCACGGCGCTCAAGGAGTTTGGTCCGACACCGATCCACAGACGGACGTTTATTACCAAATTCGTATAAATTGGCAGGCTCGAGGATCAGGTGTAAAGAGAGAATAAAAATGTTTATGCGGCTGCAGGAGATGAGCTGTATGACTGCATTGTCGTAAATCGGGGGATGAGCGTGACAAAGAATAATCGGGCAACAGGCAGCATCTATGAAGAAAAGATCGCTGCCTTTTTAAAACAGAACGGATTTATGATCCTGGAGAGGAATTACCGCTGCAAGCAGGGCGAGATCGATATTATCGCGAAGGATGGAAAATATTTCGTGTTTATCGAGGTGAAATTCCGCGCCAGCGGCTCGGCTGGTTTTTCACTGGAAGCCATCGACCACAGGAAGGCCATGCGGATCCGGAATGCAGCGGTGTATTATCTGTTTTCCCATCAATTTCCGGAGGAGACTCCGTGCCGGTTTGATGCAGCGGGGATCGATGGGGAAGAGATCACATATATCAGAAACGCTTTTTAATGAAATAGTCTTATGTTTTTTGCATGAGATATCTCGGAAAGGGGAAAATTTATGAATCAGTGGATCAGAAAAACAGATGCGGCGGATCATATGAGAGAAGTGACAAAGAGCGGTGTCACATATCTGACATTTCCGGTACTTGATGCCACGGGAATCGTTACTCACGCGTTCTCCACGAGAATGGGCGGTGTCAGCGAGGGCTGGTATTCGACCATGAATTTTTCCTTTACCCGCGGTGATAACCGGGAACATGTGCTGGAGAATTACAGCAGGATGGCGGCGGCTCTCGGTGTAGACCGGGAAAAAATGGTCTTAACCTGGCAGACCCACACGACAAATATCCGAGTCGTCTCCGCGGATGATCTCGGAAAAGGCGTTGTGAAGGACCGGGACTACCGGGATATCGACGGACTTTTGACGAACATGCCGGGCGTGACGCTTGTGACATTTTTTGCGGACTGTGTCCCGTTATATTTTGTAGATCCGAAACACCATGCCATTGGTCTCGCACATTCCGGCTGGCGAGGAACCGTGAACCGCATGGGGGAAAAGATGATACATGCGATGAAGCAGGAATACGGAACTGTCCCGGAAGACCTGATCTGCTGCGTGGGACCGAGTATCTGCAGCGACTGTTATGAGGTCGGGGAAGATGTGGCGGACAACTTCCGTGATGCATTTTCGAAAGAGGATTGTGAACACATTGTCTTCCCGTCTAAGAGCGGCGTGATCGGGAAGCGTCAGCTGGATCTCTGGGAGGCAAATCGCCGGATCCTGATGGAAGCCGGAGTGCCGTCAAAGAATATTTCCGTCACAGATATCTGCACAAAGTGCAACCCGGATAAGCTGTTTTCCCACAGGGCGATGGGGGAGAAACGAGGGAATCTCTGCGCGTTTCTTGCACTTAAAGAGAGATAAAAAGTCTCGAAGCCGCTGATATTGAATTGCAGGCAGAGCCGACAGACAGCACGAAGTGGTTGAATTGCAAGAAAACGACATTTCACACAAAACCTTCCAGTGTATTATTTTTCAGGACGATCATACTAGGAACGTACCATCAAACATGCCCGATGCGAAAGCAGTAAAAGGCATTACACTAAAAGGAGGCGTATCTTATGTCTAACACAAGCAGTTCTTCTAACCGTGTAGTAGTTCCGGAAGCAAAGGAAGCGATGGACAAATTCAAAATGGAGATCGCAGATGAGCTCGGAGTACCGCTCACAAACGGCTACAACGGCAATCTGACTTCTTACCAGAACGGCAGCGTCGGCGGCTATATGGTCAAGAAAATGATCGAAGAGCAGGAAAAGAAGATGGCAGGTAAATAAAGCCTGAGCATCCGGAAAGCCTTCGCAGGAAAGACGGGACCTCATCAGTTCCATCTGCCCTGTGAGGGCTTTTTCCGTGTCACGGTTCACGCCTTGCGCAGACAGTAACTGAGTATGTTACAGCAAAAAATACTTGTATAATAGAAAAAATGCGATTATAATGGGTATGCTTTCTTGCGGTCAGCGCAGCAAGTGCGCAGACCTACTGAACAGTTACGAATAATTGCAATATTCAGAGGTTGAAATATGAGAGTGATTGCAGGCAGCGCGAGACGGCTGCTTTTAAAGACGGTGGATGGAATGGAGACAAGACCCACCACGGACCGGATAAAAGAGACCCTGTTCAATATGCTTCAGAATGACCTTTACGGGGCAAGATTCCTGGATCTTTTCGCGGGAAGCGGTGCGATCGGGATCGAGGCGTTAAGCCGCGGGGCGAAGGAAGCGGTATTTGTCGACAAGGGTGACGGACAGATTTCCTGCATCCGGGAGAATTTAAAGACAACGCACCTGGAAGAAAAGGCCAGGGTCATGTCTGGGGATGTGACAGAGGCAGTTCGGAAGCTTGACCGGGATGGAAAGTCTTTTGACTATATCTTTATGGATCCGCCGTATCGGATGGATCTTCCGAAAAAAGTCCTTGAGGCATTAAAGGATACCTGCCTCGCAGACGAAGAGACGCTGATCATCGTTGAGGAAGCTCTTGACGTGGATTTTTCCTGGGCTGGTGCGCTCGGGTATGAGATCGTGAAGAGCAAAGAATATAAGACGAATAAACATGTTTTCCTTAAAGTCAAGGAAGTGTAATGAAGCGACCAGTACTAATGACAGATCACAGGCTGGAAATTACCAGAACAAAGCCAGAAAAAACACATAAAATGAGGAGATAAACCGCAGCAGCCTGCGGCATAGACAAAAATCATGAAGACAGCAATCTATCCGGGAAGTTTTGACCCGGTCACACTGGGACATATCGATGTTATCAAGAGGGCATCAAAATTATTCGATCATCTGATCATCGGCGTTCTCAATAATCGCGCGAAAACGCCATTGTTTTCTGTGGAAGAACGTGTTAAGATGTTAGAAGAGGTCACAAAAGACATTCCGAACGTGGAGGTAAAGAGCTTTGCGGGACTTACCGTTGACTTTGCAAAGGAATGCAACGCCAACGCCGTTGTCCGTGGACTCCGCGCGATCACTGACTTCGAATATGAACTCCAGATCGCCCAGTTAAACCGCGTGATGGATACCAGCATAGACACAGTATTTCTGACCACGAGCCTTGAGTACGCGTACTTAAGTTCCAGTACCGTAAAGGAAGTTGCGGCTTACGGCGGGGATATTTCGAATTTTGTAACACCTTATGTGGCGGATGAAGTACATAAGAGACTGCGTGAGAGACAAGGCAGTCAGGTGTAAGGGAAAGGAAAAGGAAACGACATGAGCAGAATTGAACAGTTAATCAATGAAATTGAGGAATATATCGACAGCTGTAAATTTCAGCCGTTATCTACAACAAAGATCATCGTAAACAAAGAGGAGCTGGACGAGCTTTTAGTGGAGCTTCGCTTAAGAATCCCGGATGAGATCAAGCAGTATCAGAAGATCATCAGCAACCAGGATGCGATCCTCTCTGATGCCCACAGCAAGGCAGACGCAATGCTCGCAGAGGCAACGGCCCAGACAAACGAGCTTGTAAACGAGCACGAGATCATGCAGAGAGCTTACGCCCAGGCAAATGAGATCATCGAGCAGGCCCAGGCCCAGGCCCAGACTATCGTTGACAACGCAGTCGCTGACGCAAACGGTGTCCGTCAGGGATCTATCCAGTACACAGATGATATGTTAAAGAGCCTTCAGACAATTATGAACCACACAATGGAAGGCGCCCAGGGCCGCTTCGACGCGTTCATGAACTCCATGAAGTCCAGCTACGATATCGTTTCCTCCAACAGAAAGGAACTTTCCTCCGGAATCATCACAGAGAAAGAGGAAGACGCTGCGCCGGAGACCGAGGGTAAGAACGCTTAATGCAGTCAGTCTGTACAGAATCGCTGATGGAAACAAAACGAATTTAAAATATGGAAAAACGCAGAACACCGGTGAGGACTGCCATGACGGCAGCTGTCAGGGAGGCGTGGGCAATTTTCCAGAGAAGATACTGCCGGATGGAGAGTCCGGCAGTTTTTTCGTGCACAGAATTCTGCCGGCCGCCGCAGGAGATCGTCCTGCCGGCGGATCCCGATGAGGATCGGTGTATCCGGATCACTGCATTTGTCTGCGACATGGCGGAAAAGCCGCCGAAGGAGAAGACAGCAGCAGCTGCAATTGCAGAATATGGGTATGTAAGGGAAGCGCTGACTGCACGGATTCCTGTCGTGATCTCCAGTGTACCAGAGAAAAACAGGCGGACTGGGGCTGGAATCTCAGGATTATTCCGGATCACAAGAATCAAAATGGAATAAAAGACCAGATAGCCGCCGATCTTTACAAGAATCTCTGCGGAGTTCAGGATCGCGGCATCCAGGGAAAGTACAGAACTGGACGATTTATCGGATCGTGTGGGTTTTGAAAAAAGCGCACTGGTGAAATCCAGCGTTGGACGTTGTTGGAGAATACCGAAATTTTCCTGGATGGATTCAGGATTAAAAGGCGCTCGATAAATGAAGTGTGCCGGGATAGCAAGCAGCAGGAGCGGCGTGTAAATGGCAAAGACAAAGCAAAAAAGCGGCAACTGAGCGGCAAACATGGGATAGACGAAACCTGCGAGAAACATCGGACTCGGGTGATTGCAGAGGGCGAAGAGAAACTTTGCCTCACTGGAGCTGAGCCGCCTTTCCGCGAGAAAGTCCGCGCACGTTTTTGCGCCCATAGGGCAGCCGCAGAGGAGCCCTGTGAGGAGAACATACCATCCGTCTGCTGACAGCCCGCAGAAACGGAAAACCACCGTAAACGGCTGCATAAGCCAGGAGATCCCGCCGGAGGCAGAGAGAATGGAGGACAGAACCATAAATGGAAACAGCGCCGGTACCACTGCAGAATACCACAAAAGAAGTCCTGCTGCTGCACCTTTTGTCACAAGGCCCGCGTGAAAGATCATAAAAAGCAGGGAGAAAAGAGCCAGGATTGATGTCTTTATCATAAATACTCCTAATGAGGATATTTAGATCAGGTTTACCGGGTGCCCCAGATAAACTCTTTCTATTATTTTCATTGTACTTTCACCGGAATTTTGATATGATAAAGATAGTGTGCTTTTTTATTTAAAAGTCCATATTTTCCGGGAATTCTGCATTTCCCAATAGAATGAATACGGACTGGACCAGAAAAGCACGGGATTCGGAAGGAGAGAAATACTTGGAAAAAGCAATCCGGTTGGATAAATATCTGGCTGATATGGGAAAAGGGACGAGGACGGAGCTCAAGGAGATGATCCGGAGAGGACGGATCACGGTGAACGGTGTGATCGTAAAAAAGCCTGAGACGAAGATAAAGAAAGGCGAAGACACGATCTGTCTTGACAATGCACCGGTGGAGTATGTGGAACTGGAATATTACCTTTTAAATAAACCCCAGGGCGTGATCTCCGCGACGGAGGACCGCCGCAGGGAGACAGTCGTGGATCTGATTGACGAGAAGAGCAGAAAAGATCTGTTCCCGGTGGGACGCCTGGATATCGATACAGAAGGTCTGCTGCTCATCACAAACGATGGGGCGCTGGCCCACCGCCTCCTCGCGCCGGGACACCATGTGGACAAGGTGTACGAGGCGAGATGCAAGGGCTTTGTCCCGGACGAGGCAGTGCAGAGGTTCCGGGAAGGAATGACGCTTGCGGACGGACTTTCCTGTATGCCTTCGGAGCTTGAAATTTTAGAGCGGAAACCGGAAGATCCGGAGACGGGAACGGCGGCGGAGAGTCTTGTACGACTCACGCTCCACGAGGGAAAATTCCATCAGGTGAAGCGCATGATGGAGGAGACCGGCTGTCCGGTGCTTCACTTAAAACGTCTGTCCATGGGTCCTCTGAAGCTTGATGATACCTTAAAGACCGGGGAATACCGGAAACTGACGGATAAAGAACGGGAGTTGTTGGAAAACTTATGATAAAGAATTTTTTGGAAAATAAAAAGGCGATGCTTTTTGATCTGGATGGGACTCTGGTGGATTCCATGTGGATGTGGGAGGCGATCGATATCGAATTTTTGGGAGCTTACGGCTATGAATGCCCGGACGATATCCAGAGAGCGATCGAGGGAATGAGCTTTTCGGAGACGGCGGTATATTTTAAGGAGCGGTTTGATCTCCCGTTAAGTCTTGACGAGATCAAGGCAGTCTGGACCCGGATGTCGATCGACAAGTACCGTCATGAAGTACCCTTGAAGCCGGGTGTGCTGGAATTTTTAAAATACTGTAAGGAGAATGGGATCCGCACAGGGATCGGGACCAGCAACGGAAGCGAGATCGTAGATGCGGTCCTGACATCTTTGAAGGTGAAAGAATACTTTGATGCGGTGGTGACAGCCTGTGAGGTGGCTCACGGAAAGCCGGAGCCGGATATCTACCTCGAAGTCGCAAAGCGTCTTGGCGTGCAGCCGGAGAACTGCCTCGTGTTTGAGGATATCCCGGCGGGGATCATGGCAGGCAAAGCGGCGGGGATGCCGGTGATCGCCGTGGAGGATGATTTTTCGGCAGATCTGATGGATGAGAAGAGAGCGCTTGCGGATGCGGTGATCTCCGATTACAGAGAATTACTATAGTTTTTATAAGCTTGGCTCATTTGCCTGTTCAACAATAAAATGAATAAGGACATAACATATGATACATGATTTTCTCCCGGTATGCCGGGCAGATATGGAAAAAAGAGGCTGGGACCAGTGTGATTTCGTCTATGTTTGCGGAGACGCTTATGTGGACCATCCGTCCTTCGGTTCCGCAATCATCAGCCGTGTGCTGGAATCCTACGGATACAAGGTCGGGATCATCGCCCAGCCGGACTGGAAGGACAAAGAGAGCATCCAGGTTCTCGGAAGACCGCGTCTCGGCTTCCTCGTGAGCGCCGGAAATATGGACTCCATGGTAAACCATTATTCCGTCTCAAAGAGACGCCGCGATAAGGATTCCTACACGCCGGGCGGCGTTATGGGAAAGCGGCCGGATTACGCGGCAGTGGTCTACTGCAACCTGATCCGTTCCGTTTATAAGGATATTCCCATCGTGATCGGCGGGATCGAGGCGAGCTTACGGCGCCTGGCCCACTATGATTACTGGTCGAACAAGGTGAAGCACTCGATTCTCGTGGATTCCCAGGCAGACCTGATCTCTTACGGAATGGGCGAAAAGTCTATCGTTGAGATCGCGGACGCGCTGAACTCCGGTCTTGATGTGAAGGATATCACATTTATCGACGGAACTGTCTATAAGACAGACAGTCTGGATTCCGTATACGATGCGGTTACCCTGCCGTCCTATGATGAGATCAAAACAGATAAGAGACGTTATGCGGAAAGCTTCAATATCCAGTATAAAAATACGGATGCCTTTTCGGGAAAACGTCTTGTGGAGCAGTACCGGGACAACCTTTATGTTGTCCAGAACCCACCGGCAAAACCGCTCTCTGTTCAGGAGATGGATGATGTCTACGCGCTTCCCTATATGAGGCGTTGGCATCCGTCCTACGACGCGGCGGGCGGGATCCCGGCGTTCTCGGAGGTGAAATTCAGCCTGATCAGCAACCGTGGCTGCTTCGGCGGCTGCAGTTTCTGTGCGCTGACGTTCCATCAGGGGCGTATTATTCAGGTACGAAGCCACGAATCGATCATCGATGAGGCGAAATACCTGACAAAGGAACCTGATTTTAAGGGATACATCCACGATGTGGGCGGCCCGACGGCGAACTTCCGCTTTCCGGCCTGCAAAAAACAGCTGAAATACGGAGCATGTCCTGGAAAACAGTGCCTCTTCCCGAAGCCGTGCGAAAACCTGATCGCGGACCATACGGATTATATCGCCCTCTTAAGAAAACTCCGGGCGCTGCCGAAGGTGAAGAAGGTATTTATCCGTTCCGGCATCCGTTTTGACTATGTTCTCGCGGACAAGAAAAAGGATTTCTTAAGAGAACTCTGCATGTACCATGTCAGCGGACAGCTGAAGGTCGCCCCGGAGCATGTCTCGGATCAGGTGCTCAGACTTCTCGGAAAGCCGGAGAATTCTGTCTATGAGAAGTTTGCTCAGGAATATAAAAAGATGAATGAGAAGCTGGGATTAAAGCAGTATCTCGTTCCATACCTGATGTCCTCCCACCCGGGTTCCACCTTGAAAGAGGCGGTGGAGCTTGCGGAACACTTAAGGGATCTTGGATACATGCCGGAGCAGGTACAGGATTTTTACCCGACACCGTCGACGATCTCAACATGTATGTACTATACAGGGCTGGATCCGCGGACGATGGAACCGGTCTATGTGCCGACAAACCCGCATGAGAAGGCGATGCAGCGTGCCCTGATCCAGTACCGGAATCCGGACAACTATGATCTTGTAAAAGAGGCACTGATCAAGGCCGGAAGAGAGGACCTCATCGGATTTGACCAGAAATGTCTCATCAAGCCAAGGAAGATGACGAAGGACACCGCAGATAGAAAAAAAGTCGGAACGAGGACCGGAAAAAAGTCCGGGAACGGGAAAACGGAAGGAAAAGGCCGCCAGGTCTTATCCGGCAGGGCAAAGGGAATGGCCGGACAGACCGGTGGGAGAAGGCCGAAGCCGAAGCAGGGAGGACGAAAGAAATAACGGCGTTATCCTGCTAGGATCTGTAAAAAATGAGCATTGATACAGCTCGACCATATTTTTAGAAAGGCAGATTTCATGAGTGGAAAAAAGATTGCGATCGTGACCGGCGCGTCGTCGGGAATGGGGAGAGAGATGGTGTATCTCCTTGCGGATCATTTTGCGGCACTGGAGGAGATCTGGGTCATCGCCAGACGAAAGGACCGCTTGGAGGAGCTCGTTGGAAAGGTTCCTGTGTCCTTGCGGATCCTGCCGTTCGATCTTTCTGGCGAGGAAGATCTCCGCAGGCTTTCCGGACTTTTAAAGCAGGAACAGCCGAATGTGAAGATCCTCGTAAATGGCGCGGGATACGGAAAGACAGGTGCCGCGGGAACGATCCCGCACGGTCTTTCCACCGGAATGGTGCGGTTAAACGATGAGGCGCTGGTGGCGGTGACGGAGATGGTACTTCCATATATCTCAAGGAACAGCCGGATCATCCAGTTTGCCTCCGCAGCGGCGTTTATGCCGCAGCCGGGATTCGCGGTCTACGCCGCGTCAAAGTCCTTTGTGCTGAGCTACAGCCGGGCGTTGGCTGCCGAGTTAAAAAAGAGGGAGATCTATGTGACAGCGGTTTGTCCGGGACCGGTCGAGACGGAGTTTTTCGGGATCGCTCTCAATGGGGGAAAGCTTGCACCTATCAAGAAACTCACGATGGCAGATCCGAAAAAAGTAGTGAAAAAAGCTCTCCTGGATAGCATGAAGGGCAAACGGATCTCGGTATATGGTCCGTGGATGAAAGCATTCTATGTTCTCTGCCGGATCGTTCCGCATGAGATCCTGATGGGGTTTATCAATTGGTAACCTCCGGCTGCGGGACAGAGCACTGAAAATTTACAAAGTATAGCAGAAAAGAGGGAACAACTTGAAATTACGACTGGAAAAAGGAACTTACCGTTACCGTACCGCCCACAAGAAACGTCAGCTTTTCTTCGTGGTACTGTTTATTCTGGCGATCATTGCGCAGCTTATTTTAAGAAACTTTATCACGGAGCAGATCTATAAAAATCTTGTCACGATCAGTGCGATCCTCACGGTGCTGCCGATGGCAAACCTCGCGTCCCCACTGGTGGTTGCAGCGAGGATCCCGGAGGTCCCGGCGGAATTTCACGACGCGTGTGTTCCATACGAGGAGGAATTTCCGATCTTATACGATCTGATCATTACATCGAATGACCTGATCATGCCGGTGGACGCTGCGGTGGTCCATCCGACCGGGGTCTACCTCTACTGTCCGAACAAAAACGTGGACAGGAGGAAGGCGGAAAAATTCTTAAACGAGATGCTGGTGGGCTGGAAGCTGGACGGAAACGCGAAGGTCATGAACGAGGAGAAAAAGTTTCTCCGGCGGCTTTCTGAGCTTAAGACCGTTACAGAGGAAGAGGATGACGGAAGCGCTCCACATGTTTTAAAGTTATTAAAGAGTCTTTCCATGTAGGGGAATAAAAGATGAGAGAGATCGTGATTGAAAAGAACGAGGCGGGACAGCGACTGGATAAATTTCTCGCGAAGTACATGAATGAGGCGTCGAAGAGCTTTTTCTATAAGATGATGCGCAAGAAGAACATCACGCTGAACGGGAAAAAGTGTGAGGGAAATGAAAAACTCGCCGAAGGCGATGTCGTGAAGCTGTTTCTTGCGGAGGACACCATCGAAAAATTTTCCAGTGTTCAGGTGCAGGAGGTAAAGAAAGTAGATCTCGATATTCTCTATGAGGATGACGAGATCATTCTGGTCAACAAACCGGCGGGTATGCTGTCGCAGAAGGCTAAGGAGACCGATGAGTCTCTGGTGGAGTATCTGATCGATTATCTTTTGGGGAGCGGCAAGCTCACGGAGAGCGGGCTTCGCGCGTTCCGCCCTTCGGTCTGCAACCGTCTGGACCGGAATACCAGCGGTATCGTGGCAGCAGGAAAGTCTCTGGCGGGTCTTCAGATGCTTTCCGGCGTGTTTAAAGACCGCTCGATCCACAAGTATTATCAGTGCCTCGTATCCGGTGTGATCCGGGATGTGAAGACGGTGGACGGCTGGCTTTTAAAGGATGAGAAGAAGAATCAGGTGCGGATCCTCACGGAGGCGGAGGCAAAGCGATTTGGAGGAAGAGACGGAGACGAGGAGCCGAAACGAATCCGGACAAAATATGAGCCGATCGCGACGGACGGAAGGTTTACGCTGCTCAAGGTGACACTTCTGACCGGACGTTCCCATCAGATCCGCGCCCATTTAGCGTCTCTTGGACATCCGATTGTAGGGGATTCCAAGTACGGCGGAGTTTCGAAGGTGAACCCCTCAGGGCGGACCGTGAAGTATCAGCTTTTACATTCTTACCGTCTGGAGTTTCCGAAGCTTGCGGAACCGTTTGCCTATCTTTCCGGGAGGGTGTTTGAGGCGCCGATGCCGGGATATTTTTGTTCGGTACTGAAAGAGACCGGGATCAGGCTGCCATAAAAGCTGGCAGCACCGGACGGACATGCGGCATGAGGTTGGTTGACATAAAAAACTTATGTTAATCATCTAAAAATATTTGCATTGATGATAAGGAACAGCTATGGGAACATGGAAAACCAGGGGCCTTCGTGGTTCCACGTTGGAAGATCTGATCAACCGGACCAATGACAGCTACCGGGAAAAGAAGCTGGCACTGATCCAGAAGATCCCGACCCCGATCACGCCCATCGAGATCGACAAAAAGAGCCGCCATATCACATTGGCGTACTTTGATATGAAAAGTACAGTCGACTATATCGGCGCGGTTCAGGGGATTCCGGTCTGCTTTGACGCGAAGGAATGTGCGGTGAGTACGTTTCCACTTCAGAACATCCACCCGCACCAGATCGCGTTCATGAAGGAATTTGAAGCCCAGGGCGGAGTTGCCTTCATTATCCTCTCCTTCACAGCGGAGAACGAGATCTATTATGTTCCTTTTGATGTGGTGAACCGTTTCTGGGTACGGATGGAAGAGGGCGGAAGAAAGAGCTTTACCTATGATGAGGTGGTGCCGGAAGCATACAGGATCCGGAGCCACCGGGACATGTATGTCCATTACCTGGAAGGGATCCAGCAGGATCTTGACCGGAAGGAAGAAAAAGGAGGAGACAGCGAATGATTGAGATGGTCATATGGCTCGTTGTGATCGCGGCGTTCGTGTTCCGGGCGTTAAAAAAGAACGGGACACTGGACGAACTCTTTGCGGGTGCAAAGAAGCGGAAAGAAAATAAGGCAGAGCGCGTGGTGTACGAACAGCCGGAGGGAGGATCCGGGAAGAAGGAGAAGAAAAAGGGACCGGGGATCCGGGTTCCGAAGCACACAGGTCTTGCGGTGACTGCGGTTGTGCTCGTCCTCGCGGCGGCAGTGCTTTCCTTTGACAGCTTCTATACTCTTTCCGAGGAGGAGATGGCGGTGGTTACCACGTTCGGAAAACCGGCAGTGGAGGAGGCATCGGGTCTTCACTTTAAAATTCCGGTGATCCAGCGCGTGACTAAGGTTTCCAAAGCCATCACGGGTATGCAGATCGGCTACACGACGGACCCGGCCCGGGCGGAAGGCGCCTCCATAGACAATCCGGTATCTATCGAGAACGAGAGCCTGATGATCACAAAGGATTTCAATCTGACAAACGTGGATTTCTATGTGGAATACATGGTCACAGATCCGGTTCAGGCGGTGCGCCACAGAAGTGTGTACGAGTCTATCATCAAGAACCTGGCTCAGAGCTATATCCGCGATACCGTCGGCGTTTATAATGTTGATGATGTGATCACCACCGGAAAGACCCAGATTCAGGAGCGGATCAAAGAGCAGCTCACAAACCGTCTCGTCGAGGAAAATATCGGATATGGAATCTACAACGTGTCGATTCAGGATACGGAAATGCCGAGAGATGATGTGGCGAATGCGTTCAAGGCGGTTGAGGATGCGAAACAGGGCATGGAGACGGCGATCAACTCCGCAAAGAAATATCAGTCTGAGAACATTCCGGAGGCGAAGGCAAAGGCCGATAAGCTTTTGCAGGATGCCGAGGCATACAAGGAACAGCGGATCAACGAGGCAAACGGACAGGTGGCGCGTTTCGAGGACACATACGCGGAGTATGTGAAGTACCCGCTGATCACAAAAAAGCGAATGTTCTATGAGACGATGGAGGAAGTTCTTCCGGATCTCAAGGTCATCATCACCGGTGGAAACGGCACACAGACGCTGCTGCCGTTAGAACCATTTTCAGAGACAGCTTCCGGCAGCGCAGCACAGACGGGAGGAGGGAACTAAATGAAAAAGACAGGAAAAAAAATCATAGGGATCGTTGTTCTCCTTCTGGTCGTTGTTCTGCTTCAGGGCAGTATGGTGAGCACATACAATGATGAGTATAAGCTTGTTCTCCAGTTTGGAAAAGTGGTCCGGGTGGTGGAGACGCCGGGTCTCAGCTTTAAGATCCCGTTTCTTCAGACAACACAGTCGATTCCTAATTATGAGATGATCTATGACCTTATTCCGAGTGAGGTTAATACGAGGGATAAAAAGGTGATGGTAACGGATTCATTTGCATTGTGGAGTGTCACAGATCCGCTGGCATACCTGTCCAGACTCGGAGCGAACAAAGCAAATGCGGAAAGCCGAATTTCCGTTGTCGTATACAATGCTGTAAAAAATGTCATTTCCTCCACGGATCAGGCAGATGTGATTTCCGGCCGTGACGGAAAGCTGGCAGAGATGATCACGGAAAAGATCGGTTCTTCTCTGGACAGCTACGGAATCAAGGTAAAAAAGGTGGAGACGAAGCTCTTAGACCTTCCGGATTCCAACAAGGAGGCTGTTTACCAGCGTATGATCTCTGAACGGCAGAATATCGCTGCCGGATATATCGCAGACGGTGAGTACCAGTCCAATGTCATCAAGAACAGCACGGATAAGGAAGTCTCCATCATCATTTCCGAGGCGCAGGCCCAGGCGGAGAAGATCCGGGCGGAAGGCGAGGCAGAGTATATGAGGATCCTTTCCGGCGCGTACAATGACGAGGGAAAGGCCGATTACTATAATTATATCCGCAGTCTGGACGCGTTAAAGGCGAGTCTCAAGGGAGATAATAAGACGATCATTCTGGATGAAAATTCAGAGCTTGCGAAGATCCTCAGGGGAAACTATTAAGGAACGGCCAGGATAAAACCGCAACAGCGGAAAATTCCTGTGAAGCAGAGATGCTGTAGACCCGGAGCGATCCGGACGAAGCAGGCTGCTGCGGGACATAACCGCGGTCAGTAAAAAAGATCGTGGATGTCTGATAAATAATGATACGGTAAAGGAGAAGGGTTATGTCAAAAGTAGTTGATTATTTTCTCAAGTATGTAGCATTCGATACGCAGTCCGCAGAGGATGCGGGAACAGTTCCGAGTACGGAAAAACAGTTCGCTCTGGCGAAGCTTCTGTCCGAACAGTTAAAGAATATCGGGGTGAAGGACGTCTCCATGAGTGAGCACGGTTACGTGTACGGAACGATTCCGGCAAACGGGGATTATAACTGCCAGACCGTCGGCTTCCTCGCGCATATGGACACTTCACCGGATTGTCCGGATGAGAATGTCCGCCCACAGCTCGTCAAGCACTACGACGGAAAGGATATCACTTTAAATAAGGCACTCGGTGTAAAGATGACAACAAAGATGTTCCCATTCTTAAAAAACTATGTGGGGCAGGATCTGATCACCACCGATGGAACTACACTGTTAGGTGCAGATGACAAGGCGGGAATTGCCGAGATCATGACCATGGCGGAGACACTTCTGACACACCCGGAGATCCCGCACGGAACCATCAAGATCGCTTTCACACCGGACGAGGAAGTCGGACACGGTGTTGACTTCTTTGATGTTCCCGGCTGGGGCGCAGATGTGGCTTATACTGTTGACGGCGGCGCCTGGGGCGAGATGGAGTATGAGACCTTCAACGCGGCATCCATGAAAGTCACGATCCATGGAAGTAACATTCATCCGGGCAGCGCGAAGAACAAGATGAAAAACTCAATCCTGATCGGTCTGGAATTCCAGTCGATGCTGCCGGAGAACGAGAAGCCGCAGTATACTGAGAAGTATGAGGGATTTTTCCACTTAAACCACATCGGCGGAAATGTGGAGAATACAACTCTCCACTATATCGTCCGTGACCATGATATGACGCGGTTTGAGGAGAGAAAAGCACTCGGAAAGAAGATCGGCGAGTTCCTGAACGCGAAGTACGGTGAGGGAACAGTCGAGGTGGAGATCGCAGATACCTACTACAATATGGCTGAGAAGATCCGTCCGCATATGTACCTGATGGATGTGGCTGCTGAGGCATTTAAGGAGCTTGGCATCGAGACTCCGGTGATCAATCCGGTCCGCGGAGGCACGGATGGATCGAGACTTTCCTACATGGGACTTCCATGTCCGAACCTTTGCACCGGTGGTCATAACTATCATGGAAAATATGAGTTCATCTGCATTCAGTCCATGGAGAAGACAGTGGAGCTGCTTCTTAAGATCGCAGAAAAGTTTACGAAGGTTGAGAAGCAGGCATAAAATCTGGATCAGGATATGGCTGTTTAGAAAATGCGGGAGACGCTGGATGTCGCTTCCCGCTTTTCTTTTTGGATGTATGAATGCAATTTAGAACATGTCTTTATATTGAAGGGGCAGATTATTCATGATATAATGAGCGATAGTGAGTCAGAAGCGTGCCTGCACGGTTATGGCGAACGGCGAAATTAGTGAGTGACGAAGTCACGATATAATCATGCGCAGAAAGGCGGTACAGATTATGATAAAAACGATTCAAAGACGTCTGGACGCGATCCTGCATTGGAATATTTCCTTTGTGGGCGGTTTCCTCGGCGGTTATGCAATCCTTTCCCATGCCGGAGTCTTCGGCTCCGCACAGACGGGAAACCTGATGGAGATGGCTTCGAACGTCCGATTTATGGAATGGGAGGAATTGGGACTCCGTCTGCTGGCGATGGTGATCTTCGCCTGCGGTGTGATCGCCTCCTATATGCTGACAAACTATACAAACTTACATATGCGGAAGCTGGCGATCTGGGTGGATGCGGCCGGTCTCGGACTTACGGCCCTGCTGCCGGATTGGTTCTCGCCGATTGCGGGTGTTTACCCGATCTTTTTCTGTTCGGCATTCCAGTGGGGTGTATATTCCGGCGCAGATGGTTTCAACAGCGCGACGGTCTTCATCACAAACAACTTCAAACAATCCGTCCTCGGCTGGACGCAGTATGCGTTGACAAAAGATAAAGAATTTAAGAGAAAAGCCGTGCTCTACAGCAACACGGTACTTATGTTCTTTCTCGGCGCCCTCCTCGGTGTCACCGGTGTAGCTGCCTTCGGCAACGCACTCGGTGCCTGCGTAGGCTTTATTCCCCTTGCTGTCGCTCGGATCTTTATCAGCATCGGTGAACTTCCGATAGAAGATGAGACTCCGGAGGAGACAGAGGAAGAGGCAGAAGAGATGCTGGAAGAGGCGAAGATTTTGGAGAAGGAAGAGAAGAAGAAAATTTAAAAATTGGATATTTGATGAACGGGAATGGGCAGTTGATTCAGGGATGGGTCGGCTGCCTGTTTTGTGTAACGGGAAATGCCGAAAAATTCCCTGGTACACAAAAAGACACGAATGTGCGAATGATAGTAAACGCTCCAAAAATCACCTAAAAGGCAGAAAAATATGGTAATATAAGAGTTATATAAAAGGTAAATTCTGTGGATTCAGGTGCGGCTCAGTCAGGAAGAGAAAGCTGACGGAGAAAACTGGGATCTGCGAGATTTGCAGGTGATGGCGGCTATTTTCAGACATGGAATAATAGCAGGAATTCGTTGCAGAGAAGAAATGAACTGAAAGGAGACAGTATGAAATATCTGGCACACATAGAAGGGGAACGGGAACAGACAATAAAAGAGCATTCCATAGGAACTGCCGAATTGGCAGCAATGTTTGCTAAAGCATTTGGCAAAGATGATTGGGGATATTGTGTCGGAATGTTGCATGATATCGGTAAGTATTCTGAGCGGTTTCAGAAGAAAATTCAGGGAGACAGCAATATTCAGGTGGACCATTCAACTGCAGGAGCAAAAGTATGCTATGAGATGGGTGGCTTATATGGGATCTTAAGCTATTGTATTGCCGGGCATCATGCAGGTTTGCCGAATACGGGGACTATATCAGGATTGGATAAATCGAGTCTGTTTGGACGATTGAAGAAAGGGGTGGATGATTTTAGCCGTTATAAAGATGAAATAAACATTCCATGTTTAAAAACATTTCCTTTCAATCCCCAGAAGACGGTAACTCCGGATTTTTCACTTAGTGTTTTTATTCGGATGATGTATTCCTGCCTGGTAGATGCGGATTTTTTAGACACAGAATATTTCATGGAGAATGGAGCAACAAATCGAGATGCGGGCGATCCATTAAATAAATTGTATCAAAGATTATACAACCATGTAGGTGGTTGGCTGTCAAATGAAAATTTGGAAACTATTAATGGACGGCGCAGTGAAATTTTACGACATTGCATTGCTTCAGGAAAAGAAGAACCGGGAATGTTTCGCCTTACGGTGCCTACCGGAGGAGGAAAAACATTGGCATCTTTGGCATTCGCCTTGATGCATGCAATCGAATACGGGATGGAACGGGTAATTTATGTAATTCCATATACGAGCATAATTGAGCAGAACGCAAAAGTATTTCGGGATATATTGGGCAGCCAAAATGTTCTCGAAAATCATTATAATGTGGACTATGAATCTTCCGAGGAATTTCGACCAATGCAGCTTGCAGCGGAGAACTGGGATAAACCAGTTATTGTCACAACGAATGTTCAATTTTTTGAGTCCTTGTTTTCTAATAAATCCTCGAAGTGCCGGAAATTACATCGAATTGCAAACAGTGTGATCATATTTGATGAAGCGCAAATGCTGCCAACTGATTATCTAATCCCATGTCTGGCGGTGATGGAAGAGCTGGTTCAAAACTATCACTCAAGTCTTGTTCTTTGCACTGCAACACAACCGGCATTGGATGGATTGTTTCGGAATGAATGGAATATTCGCGAATTATGTCCGAGAAAAGAAGAGCAGTTTCAGTATTTTACGAGAACAAGTTTCCGGACAATTGGCAGAATCAGTGAGGATGAGCTTGTGGAACGTTTAATGGAAGAAGAACAAACACTTTGCATTGTCAATACAAAAGCGCGGGCACAATCCGTGTACGAAAAATTAAAAGGGAATGGAAAAGAGCATGTGTACCATCTTTCCACATCAATGTATCCGAAACATCGAATGTCCGTGCTTCAGAAAGTGCGGGAGAGATTAAAACAGAAAGAAGGGGAGTGCAGAAAATCCTGTATTTTAATAGCCACGAGTTTGGTGGAAGCAGGAGTTGATCTTGATTTTCATTCGGTATACCGTCAGCTTGCGGGAGTTGATTCTATGATTCAGGCTGCAGGTAGGTGCAATCGTGAAGGAAAACAGGCAGCAGAAGATAGTAATGTCTACATCTTTTCATTGGCGGAAAGAGAGTACATGCCGGGGCAGAGAAAACAAATGGATGTAGCAAACTCGCTTATGAACCGGGGGATGGATTTCTCGGCCCCAGAAACTGTTGAACAATATTTCAGAGAATTATATTATCTTCAAAGAAATGTTTTGGATAAAAAGAATATCATGGGTGAGTTTAAAAAGAACAGTTACAATTTCTCGACAGCTGCAAAAGAGTTCAAACTGATAGAAGAGAATACAATTTCGATTTTGGTGCCGCGCGAGGAAGAGGCGAAACAGATCTTAAGCGAAATTCGCTGTAAGGGATATACGAAATCATTGATGAGAAAAGCAGGACAGTATTGTGTTAATGTATACGAGAAAAATTTTAAAATGCTGTATGATGCCGGGATGCTTCGGGCAATATCGGAGGATATCAGGGATTTGTATGAACTTTGTAAAGAAGATGAGTATACGAAGGAATGGGGGCTTACATTAAAAATCGAATCAGGGATGGGAGTATTTTATTAGTGGTCGAGAAAAAGAATCGTTAATTGTTTCTAAAATGGAGGTCCAACGGGATAAAACGTTTTATCCATGTTGGACCTTGCTCTGTGTTGGCAAAACTGTCAACATTTCAACCCACAGCTTATATTGAAAAATAAGAGCTGACAAACAAATTATAATATAAAATAATTTGTTTGTGTAAAAAATATAGGTCGAATATCGATTAATTTATATGGTTCATAAATGGCAATTTAGTATAATTCGTTGATAGTTTAGCCAAATTTAAATGTAATAAGTGTTGATTTCAAAATAAGAATGTGATATAGTATAGACATAAAAAGACAGACAATATATAACGAAACAGAAAAATGAGCAATATCAGCGAACGAAACAGGAAAATGCACATTCGAACTTTGCAAAGTTAAAAATCACATAAGTATTACAGGAAGAGGTGATGAATTCATGAGTGTAAAAGTAAAGGTTTGGGGGAATTACGCGTTATTTTCCCGTCCGGAGATGAAGGTGGAACGCTGCAGCTATGATGTAATCACACCGTCAGCAGCGCGAGGAATTCTCGAAGCGATATACTGGCACCCAGGTCTTAGATGGGTAATTGACAAGATTTATGTAAACAAACCAATCCGGTTTACCAGTGTACGGAGAAATGAGGTAAAGAGCAAGATTTCTGCCAATAATGTATTGCAGGTTTATAATGGTGCAGATAAACCACTGTACATAAATACAAAAGAGGATATTGTCCAAAGGGCTTCGTTGATTCTTTGTGACGTAGAGTATGTGATCGAAGCACACTTTGAAATGACTGACAAGGCAAATAGCACAGACAATCCAGGCAAGTTCCAGGATATTATGATGCGAAGGCTTAAACGGGGAGAATGTTACCATATGCCATGTTTTGGCTGTCGGGAGTTCCCGGCAAATTTTGCTTTGTGGGAAGAAGAAAAATGTGATTCGTATTATGAAAATGTTCCGGAGAAGAATTTGGGCTTTATGTTATATGATATGGATTATACAGATCCTGATCATATAGAGCCTATGTTTTTCCGCGCAGTCATGAAACATGGCATAATCGATTTAAGGAATTGCGAGGTGATACGGTGATACTTCAGGCACTTGTAAAACAGTATGAAAATCTGGCAGCAGACAATCGTGTGTCCAGAGAAGGTTGGTGTGAAGCAAAAGTATCATATGCAATTGATCTGGCGTCAGATGGCACGGTCAGAGGTTTTATAAACTTAAAAAAGGAAGAAGAACGTGGCAAAAAAAAGGTCTTGGTTCCGGATTTCAGAAATGTTCCCCAGATGGTAACGCGATCTTCAGGAGTAGCGGCAAATTTTCTATGTGATAATTCCAAATATATGTTGGGTCTGGATAAAGATGGAAGCTCAAAACGAATGCTGGATTGTTTTCAGGTTGCGAAAGAAAAACATTTAAAACTGCTAGGCAGTGTGGAAGGAGAAATGGCATCTGCGATCCGGGCATATTTCGAGAATTGGGATCCTGAACATTTACCGGAAGATTTAGCCCAAACAGCAATCTGGGAAGAAATCACAGATGGCGGCAATCTGATTTTTATTTTGAATGGGTTGGAAGCTCAAGAAGATGAAGCAATCCGGTCAATGTGGGATCAAATGCAGATATCCGGTACCGAGACAGAAGATGAGGCGATTGGAACTTGCTTAGTTACTGGAGTGAAGACGAAGGTATCTCGAATCCACAGAGCAATCAAAGGTGTTCCCGGAGCACAGTCCAGTGGTGCAGCATTGGTATCTTTTAATGCTCCGGCGTTCGAATCATATGGGAAAGAACAAAGCTACAATGCTCCGGTAGGAAAATATGCAGAATTTGCTTATACAACAGCACTGAATTATCTTTTAGCACAGAGAAAATATACATTTCAGTTAGGTGATACGATTGTAATATATTGGGCGGATAACGGACAACAGACCTATCAGGATATTTTTTCGTTTTCTCTTGAGCCAACCATTGATAATCAGGAGACGATATATGAGATTTTCGAATGCATAAAGAAAGACCAGCCTATTGAAATAAAAGACATTAGCTTGGATCCGGATCAAAAATTTTATATTTTAGGTCTTGCACCGAATGCCGCAAGAATTTCCGTTCGCTTTTTCTATCAAAATTCATTTGGAAAGATTTTGGAGCATCTGTCGGAACATTATGAACGCACCAGAATTGTAAAGCCATCATGGGAAACGCAGGAATATATAGGAATACGAGAGATGTTAATGGAAACCGTTAATATGAATTCTCGTGATAAAAACCCTGTTGCTAATATGGCATCTATGGTGTTGCAGGCAATACTTGCAGGCGGACGTTATCCGGCGAGCCTTTATACGGACACATTAATTCGAATTCGGGCTGACCAGGGAGATAAAAAAATGACCTGGGGGCGTGCCGCAATTCTCAAATCATATCTAATACGAAATGCAAATTGGAAGGAAGGAGTGAATTTTATGGGATTAAATAAAAACTGTAAAGATCCGGCATATTTGCTGGGACGTTTGTTTGCAGTACTTGAATTTGTTCAGAAGGATGCCAATCCGGGAATTACTTCTACAATTCGTGATAGATATTTTAATTCCGCCTGCACGACTCCAGCATCAGTTTTTCCTATCTTGATTCGACTGAAGAACAGTCATATTAAGAAACTGGAGCGCGATAATGCAGGAACAAAAGTCTATTATGAAAAACTGTTGACGGAGATCCTTGGCGAATTGAATAAAATTCCGATGCGCCTGACTTTGGAAGAACAGGGAATGTTTGATTTAGGATATTATCACCAGTTACAGGATAAATATACAAAACGGGAGGATAAGGAATGAGCGAAGTGATTAAAAACAGGTATGAATTTGTAATATTGTTTGATGTAGAAAACGGAAATCCGAACGGAGATCCTGATGCGGGAAATTTGCCGCGCATTGATCCGGAAAGTGGTTTGGGGCTTGTTACAGACGTTTGCTTGAAACGAAAAATTCGAAATTATGTGGAAACGGTAAAAGAGGGAGAGAAAGGTTACCAGATCTATATCCGAGAAGATGTTCCGTTAAATAGAAGTGACAGGAGAGCCTGTGAGGATTTTGGAATTACGGATACTGATGATAAAAAGGTGACAGAAGGTCTGAAAAAATTAAAGAAGAATGATCCTGAGGCGGATATTAAAATTCGCGATTATATGTGTCAGAACTTTTTTGATATTCGTACTTTTGGTGCGGTTATGACAACATTTATGAAAGCCTCTTTAAATTGTGGACAGGTCAGAGGGCCGGTTCAGATTGGATTCGCGAGAAGCATTGACCCGGTGATCAGCCAAGAGGTTACAATTACAAGAGTAGCAATTACGACTGAAAAAGATGCTGAGGATAAAAAAACAGAAATGGGACGGAAAAGCATCGTGCCATACGGACTTTATAGGGCAGAGGGTTATATATCGGCAAATCTGGCACGAAAAGTGACGGGATTTTCTGAGGAAGATTTGGAACTTTTATGGGAAGCAATTATAAATATGTTTGAAAATGATCATTCGGCCGCAAGAGGAAAAATGGCTGTTCGTGAATTGATCGTATTTAAACATAGTAAAGAATTAGGAGATTGCCCGGCATATAAATTATTTGACGCAGTGGAAGTGACAAGAAAGAATGATGTCATGTATCCGAGAAATTATCGTGATTATGAGGTTACTATTCACGAAGAACAAATACCTGAATCTGTTGAAGTGAAAAGGATGATTGAATGAGTTATTCTGAAGATGACTATTTGATGATATCAGGAATTCAGCATTTTAAATTCTGCAGAAGGCAATGGGCATTCATTCATATTGAGCATCAGTGGGCAGAAAATGAGCATACAGTAATTGGTGAATTGATGCACAAAAAAGCACATGATCCATATCTGACGGAGAAAAGAAAGGATGTAATTTTTGTACGAGCCCTTCCTGTGCACTCTAAGGAGATGGGTGTGACCGGTGAATGTGATGTCGTTGAGTTTCATAAGTGTGAGGATGGTATAAGTTTGCACGGTCATAGAGGATTGTATTCAATATATCCGATAGAATACAAGAAAGGCAGACCGAAACATACGGAAGAGGATATTTTGCAGCTTACAGCACAGGCAATATGTCTGGAAGAGATGTTTTCAACAGAAATTCCGGAAGGTGCACTTTTTTATGGAGAGACCAAACGGCGTGAGATCGTCAAGATCACACAGGAACTTCGGACTGAAGTACAGGATATGTTTTTGGAGATGCATCAGTACTATCAAAGAGGCTATACGCCAAAATCAAAGTATAGTAAGGCATGCCAGTCGTGTTCCTTAAAAGATATCTGTCTTCCCAAAATGAATCGTTCCGGAAGTGTAAAGGAATATATTTCAAAGAGACTTACGGAGGAAGAAGAATGAAAAAACTGCTGAATACATTGTATGTAACGTCTGAGAACAGTTATCTGGCACTGGATGGTGAAAATGTCGTCATTTATGAGCATCAGGATGAACTCGGTCGGCTGCCTCTGCATAATCTTGAAGGAATTGTCTCATTTGGATATCGCGGTACGAGTCCGGCACTTATGGGTGCATGTGCAGACAGAAATATTTCCCTGTGCTATATATCACCACAGGGAAAATTTCTGGCACGTGTAACGGGAAGAGTTCATGGAAATGTACTTTTACGGGAACAGCAGTATATGAGCAGCAAAACAGAGAAGATAGGGTTGGAGATTGCAAAAAATTGTATAACTGGAAAAGTATACAATGCCCGTTGGGTCATTGAGCGAGCATTGCGAGATCATCCTCTTCAGGTCGATACGGAACGATTGAAAAAAGCTTCATTTCAATTGAAGGAGGCACTGAGCCGAATTCAGGACAGTATTTCAAGAGAACAGCTTCGGGGATATGAAGGTGAGGCGGCCAGTATATATTTTGGAGTATTTGACGAACTGATTTTGCAGCAGAAAAAGGACTTTTTCTTTCATGAACGAAGTAAGCGGCCACCTATGGATAATGTAAATGCGTTGTTGTCGTTTGTGTATACATTATTGACAAATAATATCACGGCAGCATTGGAAAGTGTTGGATTGGATCCGTGTGTTGGATATCTACATACCGATCGTCCGGGAAGAGCATCACTGTCGCTTGATCTGATTGAAGAATTACGCCCTGTAGTAGCAGATCGATTTGTTTTATCCTTGATCAACAAAAAAATCGTAACAGGAAAAGACTTCAAACAGAAAGAAAATGGAGCTGTTTTGATGGATGATGATTGTCGAAAAAAGCTTATAACGGAATGGCAGAAGAAGAAAAAGGAGGTTATTACCCATCCATTTTTGAATGAAAAAATAGAATGGGGAATGGTTCCGTATGCGCAGGCTATGCTTTTAGCACGATATCTACGCGGAGATTTAGATTCCTATCCAACATTTTTATGGAAATGAGGTGAGACATATGTTAGTATTAATTACCTACGATGTAAACACAGAAACAGCAGCAGGGCGTGCGCGTCTCAGGAAGGTTGCCAAGCAGTGTGTAAACTACGGAAGACGCGTACAGAATTCTGTTTTTGAGTGTATCGTAGATAACGCACAATGTATCATGTTAAAATCACTTCTTGCAGACATTATTGATGTCAGCGTTGATAGTCTCCGTTTTTATTACTTGGGAAACAAATATGCAACCAAGGTGGAGCAGATCGGCGTTGACAAGGGAATAGCTGCCGATGATGTGCTGATCGTTTAAATACAAGTCAGTGCGAACCAAAAGCATACATGAAAATGCTAAGGGATTCGCACCTGAAAAAATGCACAAAAATTATGAAATACATTGATTATTGGAATGGATAATTCACATTGAATGGAGATTTATGTACAGTATGCTGAAAGGAAATGTGATGTTTTAGATGGATTTTAGTAATCAATGCGGTCGCCTCCCTCGCGGAGGCGTGGATTGAAATACCGAACGAGAGTGTGTACCACGTTGTGGAACAGGTCGCCTCCCTCGCGGAGGCGTGGATTGAAATCATGGAACTTACACACAAACAGAAAGTTGTGTTAGTCGCCTCCCTCGCGGAGGCGTGGATTGAAATCTTAAAATATATTTGTCCCAAACACAGGGATAAGTCGCCTCCCTCGCGGAGGCGTGGATTGAAATCTAATAGAAGGGCTGCTACTCCAGTCGTAATGACCGTCGCCTCCCTCGCGGAGGCGTGGATTGAAATTGCTATAAACACTTTAAATCCACCGTCAATAATAGTCGCCTCCCTCGCGGAAGCGTGGATTGAAATTTACAAAATAGTATTTGTCAATCGCTATGTCTGGTCGCCTCCCTCGCGGAGGCGTGGATTGAAATTATAAAAATTATAACAAATATATTGACTTCTGTGTCGCCTCCCTCGCGGAGGCGTGGATTGAAATCTAAATACTTATACCATTTAGTATATTGCGTCCGTCGCCTCCCTCGCGGAGGCGTGGATTGAAATACCTCACTATTTTCTGCTTGCCCGTCCATAATAGAGTCGCCTCCCTCGCGGAGGCGTGGATTGAAATTACTATACTATAATAAGATGATTCAGTTACTTCAGTCGCCTCCCTCGCGGAGGCGTGGATTGAAATAGTACGGAGCTTCCGGGTTTCCATCCACCAATGGTCGCCCCCCTCGCGGAGGCGTGGATTGAAATATCACAGGATTATTTAAGGGTGTAGATTGGCGCTCTGTCGCCTCCCTCGCGGAGGCGTGGATTGAAATCATACTTAATGAGGGATATAAGAACTATGATGTTTGTCGCCTCCCTCGCGGAGGCGTGGATTGAAATAGAAATTCTGTCGTGAGAATCTTGTCCCAAACCAGTCGCCTCCCTCGCGGAGGCGTGGATTGAAATGTCGTGAAGAGATCCAAACTGTCTCCATTGGGTTTTGTCGCCTCCCTCGCGGAGGCGTGGATTGAAATCCGGCACAAAATAGATATGCAAAGTGACCGTTGGGAGTCGCCTCCCTCGCGGAGGCGTGGATTGAAATCGTAGGCCTTGTCTGATAGGTATTTGACGTATGCGTCGCCTCCCTCGCGGAGGCGTGGATTGAAATACAGATCGCATTGGTCACCGCTCTGTCTGCGCCTCGTCGCCTCCCTCGCGGAGGCGTGGATTGAAATAACTTCCGGATACTTTGACGGATGGAATGTTTTTTGTCGCCTCCCTCGCGGAGGCGTGGATTGAAATTGTTCCAATATCTCATAATTGCTCATACCGTCCTGTCGCCTCCCTCGCGGAGGCGTGGATTGAAATAAACTTTTCAGCAGAAGGAAGTTTGCTATGGACGTCGCCTCCTTCGCGGAGGCGTGGATTGAAATTTCGGAGTAATGCACCCTTCTGGCTGTGGTGAAGTCGCCTCCTTCGCGGAGGCGTGGATTGAAATCTCTATGGCCCGTTTTATGTATCCGTTAATAGTGTCGCCTCCTTCGCGGAGGCGTGGATTGAAATAGGAAGAAAGCCGAACATTATGGTCTGTGGGGGTGTCGCCTCCTTCGCGGAGGCGTGGATTGAAATATTGTCAGCTTGAAATTACCATCATTAGAAGCGGTCGCCTCCTTCGCGGAGGCGTGGATTGAAATTTGCAGCCCTGCTCGATCCGGCGCTCTGCGCCAAAGTCGCCTCCCACGCGGAGGCGTGGATTGAAACGGTTTTGTTTTGATTATTACATCAAAAAACAAAGTCGTCTCCCTCACGGAGTCGTGAATCAAAAAATCCATACCCCCATTGCAATTCTCCGCTATTTTGCGTATACTTATAATATGAGTGGATAGATGCAGCCGCTATGTGTTGGGCATTTTGCCTGCCGTAGTTGAACGGGGCACTATCCACTCTTTTATGCTTATGAACAATCAATAGCCCTCACGCGGACTCCTGCAGCAGCCGGATCAGCTCCTCCATCGCCGGAAGTGTCTGTTTCCCTTTCAGCGTAACGATGGAGTAGCTGGTAGTATCAGCCGGATTTCCGATCCGGAAGCAGCGGACAGGCTTGGGATAGCGGAAATTTTTCATGTACTGGTAGAAGTTGAATGCGATCCCATAGCCCTCCGCGGCGAGCTGACAGGCAGATTCAAGATTTTCGAGGAGAAAGACCTGTCCCGGTTCGGCGTGATCATAAGCGATGGCAAGGTCTGTGTAGTGTCTGGAGGACTGATCCGGCTTTTGCAGGATAAAACGTTCCCCGTTAAATTGTTTGAGATCGATCCTCGGACATGGATCTTTCCGGCTTTTCTTTGCCGCGCCGGTGCACAGTGGGTGCCCGGCGGAGACAACAGCGACCATATAGTCCTCATAGAGAGGACGGTATTCCAGCAGCGGATGGCTGGAGGATTCGTTTACGATGGCAAAATCAAGCTCTCCGGCAAGCAGATGCCGGATCATCTGCTCAGTAGATTCCTCGTATGGGACCAGCTTCACGTCCGGATAGCGGGCGGAAAAAACAGGCAGCGCCTTCGCAAGAAGATAAAGTGTTCTTCTGGGATGGATTCCGAAACGGATCGTTCCCGAAGAGCCACCCATGTATTTTTGAAGCGCATTTTCATAATGGGCTTCTATTTTTATCATTTCTTTTGCATGTTCCAAATAGATCTTTCCGGCCTCGGTTGGGACAAACTGTTTCCCGATCCGGTCGAAAAATCTTGTCCCGGTGCGTTCTTCAAGATTTCCTAAAAATATGCTGAGGGCAGGCGGAGAGATATGCAGGGCTTGCGCCGCATCCTTAATTCCCCTGTGTTTTTCAATTTCAAGCATATAGAGCTGTTCCCGCATATCCATGGCGTTTCGCTGGTCCTTTCCCTGAATAAATATTTGCAATTTCGCATAAAAATAAACAATATTAAATAAAACAATAAAAATATTAAACTTGCTTTAATTTTATATCTTGATTATAGTCTAAGAAAGAAAACAAATCAAGGAAGGATTGAAAGTATGAAACCATTAAAAGAAAAAAAGCCTTTTCAGGCACCGCACACATTTGTGATCCTTGTAGCGCTGATCCTTCTGGCAGTCGCAGCCACTTATGTTGTGCCTGCCGGAGAGTATACCCGGTATACGGATGAGGCGACAAACAGAACCCTCGTGGAAGCGGGGAGCTTCCATTATGTCGAATCTCATCCGGTAAGCTTTTTAACCGTTCCGGCACTGATCTACAGGGCGATCGTAAAGGCGGCAAGCACAGTTACGTTTATCCTTATTATCGGCGGCTCCTTTGAGATCATCACATCCACAGGGATCCTCACAGTTCTCTGTAAGAAGATGGCGAAAGCCTTCCGCGGCCGCGAGTATTTTGTGATCCCTGCATTTCTGCTGTTATTTTCTGTTTTTGGAACAACGATGGGAATGTCTGCCGAGGTCATGATCTTTGTGCCGATCGGAATTGCCCTTGCGGCATCTCTGGGACTTGACAAAGTGACAGGTACCGCAATGATCGCTATGGGTGCCGCATCCGGATTTACAGCCGGAATCCTGAATCCCTTCAATGTCGGTGTTGCTCAGGATATTGCGGAGATCCCGATGTTTTCCGGTATGGGATACCGCATTTTTATTCTCGGAGTTCTTCTGGTGATCGATACGGTCTACATTACCTGGTACGCAAAGCGCGTGAAAGCGGACCCGACAAAGAGCATCATTTACGGAGAGCCTGAGGACCAGGAATTTACTTTCGATGATACAGAAGAAGCGCTGAACCTGACCCATGGTCTGACTCTGGCAGTGATCGTAGCCGGCTTTGCAGTCCTGATCTATGGACTCAGTAAGCTCGGATGGTATTTTGAGGAGATGTCTGCGATCTTTATCGCGATGGGTGTGCTCTGCGGTATCGTGAACCGCTATAGCCCAAACAAGATCGCCGCTACGTTCGGAAACGGAGCGAAGGGAATCGTTGTGGGAGCTCTGATCGTTGGTATTGCCCGCGGTGTTGAGCTTGCATTATCTGACGCGATGATCCTTGACACCATCGTCCACGCGATCGCAAGTATCGTAAACATTCTTCCGCAGTCCTTAAAAGCCATCGGAATGTTCCTTGCACAGTCACTTGTCAACTGTGTGATCACCTCCGGTACCGGACAGGCCGCGGTTACCATGCCGCTTATGGTACCGGTTGCGGATCTGATCGGTATCACGAGGCAGACAGCCGTCCTTGCGTTCCAGCTCGGAGACGGATTTTCAAACTCTGTTCTTCCGACATCCTCTGCGCTGATGGGTTATCTCGTCGTTTCGAAGATCCCGTATGTAAAATGGTTAAAATTCATGATGCCGTTATTCCTGATCTGGACATTCTTCGGATGTCTGTTCATGCTTGGGGCACTCATGATCGGCTATTAAGACGGAGGAAAAGAGAAGATGCAGGATTTTGAAGTGAAGGAGCGTTTAAGAGAACATCTGGAGTACCTTTGTTCGTTCGACAAGCTTTCCGGTGAACCCGAGGCATATCGCGCGGTCGAGTATATTCTTGAGGTATTGGAGAAATCCGGGATCTCCTGCCATGAGGAGGATTTTCCGGCTTATCTGAGCAATCCGGTGAGCAGTGTCCTTATCGCAGATGGTGAGGAGTTCCCATGCCGTCCAAGGTCTTTCTCGGAGAGCACAAAAGGGAGGATCGAGATCCCGCTGATTTACGATCCCGGAACAAAAACGGAAGTCTCCCTTTCAGAACAGAAACAGTTTATGGAAACGGTTGCCGGAAAGCTTGTCCTCGGGTACGGATTTGATGAGCGTTACGCAAAATTGCTGGAGCAGCATGGAGCGGCCGGGTGGATCCAGATCTGGACCTCCGACGAGGATGCGGTCCATGAGGACACGGTAAGTCCTGTCTGGGGAACTCCGGATATGGACTCATCTCTGTTCCAGTTACGGATGCCGGTGGTCGCCGTCTCAAAGCCCTGCGGGGAGAAACTGATCCGGAAGCTGAAAACATATGAGGCAGAAGGAAAACAGCTTTTTGCGCAGCTTTCCAGCAAGGTGGACACATGCGTAAAAAACGTCGCGCTGCCGATCGCCGAGATCCCGGGAAAGAGCAGGGATTTTGTCCTGCTCTCCGGTCACTATGATACCTGGTATCGTGGCGCTTTTGACAACTGCACGGCAAATGCGCTGGCTCTGGAGCTTGCTCGTTATATGAAAGAACATCAGGATGAGCTGTTCTATTCCCTGCGGATCGCCTGGTGGCCGGGACATTCCAATGGGCGCTATATGGGATCCACCTGGTATTGTGATCACCACTGGGATGAGCTTGAGGAGCACTGCATCGCTCACCTGAATCTTGATCTTCTGGGATCAAAAGGAGCTGACCATACGCTTGCGATCCGGACAGCGGGGCTTGAGGGCGAGGAATGGCTGAAAGAGCAGGTGCGGAAGGTAGATCCGGCGGCGGAAATGATGTTTGGGCGTATCGGGCGGGGAGCGGACCAGTCGCTCTGGGGCGCAGAGATCCCATATCACATCAATCCCCGTTATGAGGCGAAAAAAGAACGAAAACACTCGGATGCTCCGGGTCCCGGCGTGTACTGGTGGCATACGATCGACGATACCTTTGACAAGATCGATCTTGACGGGCTTTTGCGGGATGGGAGAGTCGTGGGCGTTCTGCTGTATGAACTCCTCTCGAAGGAGAAGCTTCCTGCCGATTATCGCGGCTATGCAAAAACCTGGCTCCCATACTTTGAGACGTTAAAAAATTCAGAGGAGCATGAACAGGCGGCGGATGAGATCGAAACACTTCTAAAAGAGGTTCTTGATCGTTGTGAAACGCTTGAACATATATGGGGAACGGAGAAGATCGAAGAACATAACCGCCTTTGCCGTCTCGTCGGAGGAGTTTTCAGCCGTCTTATGCATTCCACAGGCTCCGCGTATGAACAGGATACTTCTTTTGCATATGGTCCGCTGCAGCTTCTTAAAGCTTCCGCGAAGGCGCTCCCTGAAAACAGTCCCGCGGATTGGAGCCTGTTCTATCAGACAACATTCGTGAGACAGAGAAACCGGATGGTGACGGAGCTTAGAAAACTGCTGAAAGAGATTGATTTGGAATTCAGGAATGGATCGGATCGCTTTGGGTCTTCACGAAATTGCGACAGGAGAATGGAGATATGAAGAAAGAGACAATAAAACAGGCCGTTGCGCCTTACATGGCAGAGCTTACCAAAATGGCAGACAGGATTTATGATCTGGCGGAGCCGGGGCTTGAGGAAGTCCGCTCCAGTGCGGTCCTTACAGATTATCTGGAGAAAAAAGGATTTCAGATCGAGCGTGGGATCGCGGGTCTTCCGACTGCCTTCCGTGCTGTCTATGAACAGGGAAAAGGAGGACCTTCCTTTGGATTCCTGGCAGAGTACGACGCACTGAAAGGGATCGGTCATGCCTGCGGTCATCACATGCAGGGACCGTCTGTGATCGGAGCTGCTCTGGCACTTCGGGATCTCTGTAAGGATCAGCCCTATAAGATCGTGATCTATGGGACACCGGCGGAGGAGACGGTCGGCGGAAAGATCATTATGAAGGAGAAAGGATGCTTTCAGGATATCGATCTTGCGCTCATGATGCATGCAGCTCCCAATACCTGTGTCGATGTCCGCTGCATGGCACTTGAGTGCTTTTATGTTACCTTTCATGGGGTAGAGGCCCATGCCGCCATGAGCCCGCACAAAGGGAAGAGCGCCTTTGATGCCGCGCTTCTTTCCTTTCAGGGGATCGAGTTTATGAGGGAACATGTTCTTGAGGATTCCAGAATGCATTATACGGTCCTTGATGCCGGAGGTCCATCGAACATCGTTCCTGGGACGGCAAAGGCAGAGTATACACTTCGCTCTTATAGTACGGATTACTTAGAGAAGGTCATCGTTCCGAGATTTCAGGACATCATAAAGGGTGCATGCCTGATGACGGGAACGACCTGTGAAATAGAGAGAAGCTACCCGTTTCAGGCAAAGATCCCGTGCCTGACCCTGAATGACCTGATCATGGAAAATGCAAGAAAATTTGAGGCACCACAGCTCGCCGGACCGCGTGAAAAGACGGGCTCCACGGACTTTGGAAATGTTATGTATGATGTGCCCGGATGCTGCATCCGCACAGCGTTTGTGCCAGAGGGTACCGCGGCGCATTCGCAGGAATATCTCGATGCGGGAAAGACGGAGCGGGCCCATGAAGCGATCCGGTCCGGTTCGGAGATCCTTGCGGGAACATGCATCGACATGATTGAAAGACCAGAGCTTTTGGAACAGATCAAAGAGGAGTTTCGGAAGCGGAAACAGGAAGAAACCGCAAAAATATGACAAAATTGTCATTTTCCAGTCATGAACAATTAAACTGCTGTCTGTAAAATATGAATCTGTAAGGAATTTAACAAATATCCAGAAAGGAAGATGATTATGACAGCAGCTATTGGTTTTCTGATGATCATCGCGATCGTAGCACTGCTCTTAAAGGGCAAAATGTCTCCGATCGTGGTACTTGCGGTGATTCCGGTCATTGCAGCCCTGATCCTTGGCTTCTCCCCGGTAGAGGTCATGGACTTCATTGCGGATGGAATCAAAACCACCACAAGCAATGGTATCTTATTTATCTTTTCAGTAATTTATTTTGGTGTTCTGGCAGACACCGGACTCTTTGATGTTATCGTAGGATGGCTGGTAAAAAAAGCCGGAAACAATGTGATCGCGGTCACGGTAGTTACAGCGCTGATCGCAACGATCGCTCATCTGGACGGTACTACGGCTGTCACCGTTCTCATTACGATCCCGGCGATGTACCCGGTATATAAGAAGATGAACATTGACTCCCGTATCCTTCTCTGCCTGACAGGTGCCTGCATGGGCGTTATGAACCTGCTTCCGTGGGGCGGTCCGACAGCGAGAGCGGCTACGGTACTCGCTATGGATGCCACTGAGTTATGGCACATGCTGATCCCGCTTCAGGTTGTCGGCCTGATGATGAACATCGTTCTTGCTGTACTTCTCGGCATGTTTGCGATCAGGCATGGTGCCGGCGCTGGAAAGGGCGTAGAGGTGGAGTCTGATGAGAAAGCGAAGAAAGAGGCGGCTGATTTAAGAAAATCCAACGCTTACCTGATCTTCAACTTCTTACTTACAGTAGGTGTGATTGCCCTGTTATCCACAGGTATCGGTAAATCCTATGTAATCTTCATGCTTGGTCTCTGCATCCTTCTGGCTGTCAACTACCCGAACCAGAAGACTCAGGACAAGTTGATCAAGAAGCATGCTCCGGCAGCCCTGATCATTTCCGCAACACTGTTTGCCGCAGGTGCTATGGTAGGTGTCTTCGACGGAACCGGTATGCTGGAAGCAATGGCAAATGCGATCATGGCGATCATTCCGGCAGCTCTCGGAAAGTACATTCATATCATCTTTGGTATTCTTGCGCTTCCGCTTGGTCTCTGTGTTGGAACAGACGCATACTTCTATGGCATCATGCCGTTAGTTATGCAGGTAGGCGAGACCTATGGCGTGGCTTCCCTGAATACTGCTCTGACCATGCTGATCGGTAAGAACCTCGCGTTAATGGTAAGCCCGTTAGTACCGGCAACTTACCTTGCGATCGGTCTGACCGGAACAGAGCTGAAAGATCATATGAAATTCAGCATTCCGCCGTACTACATTATCAGCCTTATCATGCTGGTATTCGGTGTGATTCTTGGCATTGTTGCCATCTAAATGATACATAACGAATGAAAACCCTGTTCTGCAGTACGGATCTTGTACCGCAGAACGGGATTTTTTGCTATAATGAAAGAAAAATGACGCAGGAGAAAGTTTATGAATACAGAAAAGATCCTACTGGTGGACGATGAGCGGGCGATCCGGCTGGCTGTGCGGACCGCCCTGACCCGTGAAGGAATGCAGGTGACGGAGGCAGCCGATGGAAGCGAAGCTCTGGAACTTTTAAAGAAACAACAGTTCCATCTGGTGATCCTGGATGTAATGATGGAACATGTGGGTGGTTATGATGTGCTGCAGGCAATGCGCGCCGCGGGAGATCACACGCCGGTCATGATGCTGTCGGGAAAATCCGATGAGATGGATCAGGTGCTGGGGCTGGGCTTTGGCGCGGACAGTTATCTGACAAAGCCGTTTCATACTGCGATCCTGATCCAGACAGCAAAGGCACTGATCCGCAGAAGTCAGATCTACAGCCAGGGAGCAGCCGGAGACGCCGGGATCCGCAAGGGTCCGTTTACAGTAGATACCTTAAAGATGGAGTGCCTGAAAAACGGTGAGCCGTTAAATTTTACTGCCAGAGAGATGACCCTGTTCCGGTTCCTGATGGAGCACCCGGGACAGGTATTTACGAAGGAACAGCTTTATACGCAGGTGTGGAATGAGGCAGTGGTGGATGACAATACCATCACCGTCTATGTGAAACGGATCCGGAACAAGATCGAGGATGACCCAAAGCAGCCCCGGTATCTGAAGACGGTGCGTGGAATCGGATATATGCTGAATGTGTAGGGATAAAAAATGAAGAAGACAGAAGAATTCTTAAATCGATGGAAACTGAAGCTGATGGCAGTTGGGGTGTTGATCGCTTTATCCCTTGTGGTAGTGCTTGCAGGCTTCAGATTTTACAGCCGGTACCGGGAGCAGGTGATCCGGACAGAGGAGAGCCAGCTTTTGACTATGGCCGGGATCGTAGGAAACAATCTCGATTCCTATCTGGAACAGCAGCTGGATGAGATCGATCTGTTTTATTCACAGCGCGGGATCCCGGAAGAATGGGCAGAGTCCAATGGGATCAAGCTGAGGACATCATATTTTTTAAAGAAGAATGCAGATATCTATAACTGGATCACAGTGACGGAGCAAGACGGGACAAGGTTTAAGTATGAATCGGGAAAGGAAGCAGTTCAGGAATCTTCAGCTGAGAAGACGATGAGCGTGGCGCCCGGGAACAAAGATCAGAAGGCCAGGATCACCGGAAAGGAAATTTCGGACCGGACGGGCTGGTATGAGCTTTATATTGAGAAGGAAGTTTCTTCCATGTCCGGAATCTGTACCCTTACATTTGCCATGGATCTGAAAGCACTGTACGAGAAGATCGTCGCGCCGGTAAAGATCGGTGAGGCCGGATATTCCACGGTAAAGGATCAGAACATGAATATCATCATGCACCATGCGAAGAATCAGATCGGTCTGGAGGCAGTTGAGGGGCGCATCCAGAAATATCCGGATCTGGATCTGAGCAGTCTGGAAAACTGGATCTCCAGACAGGAAAAAGAAGATTCCGGAACCGGTGTGATCGACACCTATGTATGGGATGATCCGGGCTTAAAAAAAGTCCGACGTGTCATCGCATTTCAGGCGATCTCGATCCAGGGAGAACGATGGATCATTAATTCCACACTTCCGCTCCAGGAACTTTCGGGGCCACTGGAAAGCATGATGACGATGATGATCGGGGTTATGATACCTTATGTCCTGATCCTTGTGGTGGTCACAGTGTTCTTTCTGAGAAACCGTTTTCTGGCGGAATCCCAGCAGAAGGAGATCGCATATTTAAAGGAGATCAATCACGGAATGGAGATGCTGGTCCAGAAGAACAACGAGATCCGGCATTACCAGCGGATCCAGTCTCTGGGAATGATGGCGAGCCACATTGCACATGAATTCAACAATTATCTGACACCGGTGCTGATCTATGCGGAGCTTCTTGAGAATGATGAGTCCATTTCTTCCGAGAATCAGGAGATGATCCATGAGATCACGAAGTCGGTGGATCAGGCATCGAATCTGTCGAAAGAACTGCTCGCCTTTTCCAGACAGGATACCGGTGTGCGGCTGGAACTGCTGAACTTTACGGAAGAAGTCGGGAATGCGGTATCCATCGTGCGGCAGCTTGCCCCGGCGGCGATCACGTTGAAAACAGAGATCACGGAGGAGCCACTGTATGTTTTAGGACGCAGACGGATGGCGGAACATATCCTGCTGAATCTGAGTAAAAATGCCTTTCAGGCCATGGAAAAGACGGAGAGAAAGAAACTGCTGATACGGCTGGAGGCAAAAGGGAACGATATGATCTGTCTGCAGGTGTCCGATACCGGCTGTGGAATCGGGGACGATGCCATGCAGAAGATCTTTGAGCCGTTCTACACGACAAAAGGATCCAGGCAGGGTACCGGACTTGGTCTTTCGGTGGTCCAGAATATGGTGACATCGGTCGGCGGAACGATCTGTGTAGAGAGCAAAGCGGGTGAAGGAACAACATTTGTCATTGAGATCCCGCAGAGCGGACCGGAAGTGGAAGCTGACGGCCGGAAACGGCTGAAGCATGTACAAAAGATTGCTATTATCTCCAGTGAAGAGTCCGCGAAGACCTGGAAAGCGGCCGCATCTCACAGCCGGAAGACGGTAGATCTGTACGCACACCCGGCGGCCCTTATCGACCGGGTCCAGAAAGATCCGTCAGCCTATGATCTTCTGATCGCGGAGTACACACTGCCGACCATGAACGGAATCGAACTGTGTGAGGTGGTCCGGCGCATCAATCCGGAGATCCGCCTGATTCTCATCGCGGAACAGAGAGGAGCCGATTTCGAATGGTATCTGAACAACGGCATGATCGACCGGTTTATGCTGAAAGATGAGTTCGCGGAGGAATTTGCGGAGATGTTTGAGGGGTAAACCGAGAATAATCCCTTGCGGAAAACAGGAAAATAACGTATAATGATGCGGATTGACTACGTTTCTGCGGGTTCGTGTGTCCGCAACAGGATAGATAGAAACAGCAAACTTTAAATAAGACAGGAAAAACAGGTAATTATGAGAAAATTAGCATTGCCAGAAGAGATACTCTTGAGTATCCAGCAGCCCGCCCGCTACATCGGCGGTGAGGTGAATATGGTGAAGAAGGATCCGTCCGCTGTGGACGTCCGGTTCGCCATGTGTTTCCCGGACGTATAAGACAAAAGTGCATGTTTGCCCCACAATGAGGTGTTTTTTATGGACATTTCATTCATTTATGCTGATTTTCTCCTCTTTTTTAAACGAAACATATAAAACCTGGACGACTTTTTACGTGTTGTAATCCAAAGAATCGTCTGATTAT
>QWCY01001183.1_pt1 | contig 39322 bp, 32 predicted proteins | sample 1972631 | NCBI WGS metagenome assembly QWCY01 (sample SAMN09866696, study PRJNA288562) | Human gut metagenome isolate pre1_stool, whole genome shotgun sequencing... | isolation source: gut | host: Homo sapiens | place: USA: California
CCGAGCCGCCGCGCGCCGACGGCGCTGCCGACAAGCGCGGCGCTGCCCCGCGCAAGCTCAAGTTCCTGAATAACTACTGCATCGACCTCACGCAGCGCGCGCGCGACGGCAAGCTCGACGCCATGGTCGGCCGCGCCGAGGAGCTCGAGCGCGTCATCCAGATCCTCAACCGCCGCCAGAAGAACAACCCCTGCCTCATCGGCGAGCCCGGCGTCGGCAAGACGGCCATCGCCGAGGGCCTTGCCCAGCGCATCGCCGAGGGGAACGTGCCGTATAAGCTGCGCGACAAGCAGGTGTATCTGCTCGACCTCACGGCGCTCGTGGCGGGCACGCAGTTTCGCGGCCAGTTCGAGAGCCGCATGAAGGGCCTCATCGAGGAGATCCGCCGCGTCGGCAACATCATCCTCGTCATCGACGAGGTGCACAACATCGTCGGCGCCGGCGACGCCGAGGGCAGCATGAACGCCGCCAACATCCTCAAGCCCGCGCTCTCGCGCGGCGAGATCCAGGTCATCGGCGCGACGACGTTTGCCGAGTACCGCAAGCACATTGAAAAGGACGCGGCCCTCGAGCGCCGCTTCCAGCCCGTCACGGTGGCTGAGCCGAGCATCGACGACAGCGTCGAGATCCTCAAGGGCGTGCGCCGCTATTACGAGGACTTCCACGGCGTCGTCATCCCGGACGCCATGTGCCGCCTCGCCGTCGTGCTCAGCGAGCGCTATATTACCGACCGCTTCCTGCCCGACAAGGCCATCGACCTCATCGACGAGGCCTGCTCGGACGTGAATCTGAAAAATCCCGACCTCATCCGCGCGGACGAGGTCGAAAAGGAGATCGGCGACTACGCGCGCGAGCGCGAGCTGCTGGCCTCCGCGCCGCCGAAGACCGGCGACGATTATGATGAGCAGGAGCTCGACCGCCGCTATGCCCGCATTGCCGAGCTGCGCAGCCGCGAGATGCAGCTGCAGACCGAGCTCGACACCCTGCGCGCCAAGGGCCGCCCGGAGCTCACGGCGGATAACCTCGCGCGCATCATCGAGCTCTGGACGAAGATCCCGGCCGCGAGCATCCGCACCGATGAGTTTGAGCAGCTCGCCGGCCTCGGTGGCCGGCTGCGCGCGCACATCGTCGGTCAGGACCAGGCCATCGATACCGTCTGCGCTGCCATCCGGCGCAGCCGCGTCGGCCTGCAGGCCAAGCGCAAGCCCGTGAGCTTCCTGTTCGTCGGCGGCACCGGCGTCGGCAAGACGGAGCTGGTCAAGCGCCTCGCCGACGAGCTCTTCCACGCGCCCGAGTCGCTCATCCGGCTGGATATGTCGGAGTTCATGGAGAAGTTCTCCGTCTCGCGCATGATCGGCTCGCCTCCGGGCTACGTCGGCTATGACGAGGCTGGCCAGCTCACGGAGAAGATCCGCCGCCGCCCGTACTCCGTCGTCCTCTTCGACGAGATCGAAAAGGCGCACCCGGACGTCATGAACCTGCTGCTGCAGATCCTCGACGACGGCCGCATCACGGACGCGCAGGGCCGCACCGTGAACTTTGAAAACACGGTCATCATCATGACCACGAACGCCGGCAGCAACACGCGCACCGGCGCGCTCGGCTTCGGCCTGAGCGCGGACGATCAGAGCCGCGAGCGCGCGCAGCGCGCCCTCAACGAGTTCCTGCGTCCGGAGTTTCTTAATCGCATCGACGAGATCGTCTACTTTAACCACCTCACGGAGGAAAACTTCCGCGCCATCGCGGCGCTCATGCTCGATGAAGTGCGCACCGCCATGGCCGAGCGCGGCATGACCCTGCACTGGACGCCGGCCGTCATCGACTACCTTGTCCGCAAGGGCTACAGCGAGACCTACGGCGCGCGCAACCTGCGCCGCACCATCCAGCGCGACGTGGAGGACGCCATCGCCACGGCCATCGTCGCCCAGCGCCGGGCCGCCGGGGACATCGGCATCGACGCGCAGGACGATCACATCACCGTCGCCATCGACGGTAAGGAGGTAACCGCATGAACCGTTTTGAAGTTATTCAGGGCGACATCACGAAGTCCGACGTCGACGCCATCGTCAACGCCGCCAACTGCTCGCTGCTCGGCGGCGGCGGGGTGGACGGGGCCATCCACATGGCCGCCGGTACCGGCCTGCTCAATGAGTGCCGCGGCCTCAACGGCTGCCGAACCGGCGAGGCGAAGATCACCCGCGGCTACCGCCTGCCGGCGCGCCACGTCATCCACACGCCCGGCCCCCGCTGGCGCGACGGGCAGCACGGCGAGCCTGAGCTGCTGGCCAACTGCTACCGCAACAGCCTGCGCCTCGCGAGCGAGAACGGCTGCCACACGGTCGATTTCCCGTCCATCAGCACGGGCATCTACCACTTTCCCTTGAATCAGGCGGCGGAGATCGCCGTGCGCGAGATCACGGCCTATCTCGCCGGCCATCCCGAGATCACGCGCGTGCGCATGGTCTGCTTTGACAGCCGCACCCGCGCCGCATACGCCGCCGCGCTGGCCGCGCAGGAATGCGCCGGCTGACGCTCACCGTCACGCCGGAGCAGGCGGGCCGCACGGTCAAGAGCCTGCTCCGGCGTGAACTGCGCATGGCCGACGGGGCCATCGCCCGCGTCAAGACCGTGCCGGACGGCATCTGCCTCAACGGCGCGCACGCCCGCACCGTCGACCGCGTCGCGGCGGGGGACACCCTCACCGTGCGCATCGACGACAAGCGCGCCGGCGGCCGCTTCACGCCCGTGGCCGTGCCGCTGGACATTTTGTATGAAGACGCCGACCTGCTCGCGCTCAATAAGCCCGTCGGCATGGCCGTGCACGGCGGGTACGACCGCGGCGACCCCACGGTCGCCAACGCCCTTGCCGCCTACCTCGGGCCGGATGCCGTCTTTCACCCCGTCAACCGGCTCGACCGCGGCACGTCCGGCGTCATGCTCGTCGCCCGCAGCGGCTACGTGCACGACCGGCTGCGCCGCGTGCTGCACACCGGCGATTTCCGGCGCACGTATCTCGCCGTCGCCTGCGGCACCGGCCTGCCGCCGCGCGGCACCATCGACCTGCCCATTGCCCGCGCGGACGACGGCACCACCCGCCGCACCGCCGCGCCGGACGGCCAGCCGTCCGTCACGGACTACACCGTGCTCGCCGAGCGGGACGGGTACACGCTCCTGCGCGTCCTGCCGCGCACCGGCCGCACGCACCAGATCCGCGTCCACTTCGCCGCGCTCGGCCATCCGCTGCTCGGCGACGTGCTCTACGGCGGCGATGCGTCCCTGCTCGCGCGCCCCGCGCTGCATGCGGCCGCGGCCGACCTCACGCAGCCCGTCACCGGGCAGCCCCTGCACATCACCGCGCCGGTCCCGGAGGACCTGCGCGCGTTTGGTTTTGAGAGGTACTTATGAAGAAACATTCCATCACGATCCTGTATAATTCGCCCGTCATCCTCACGTTCGCGCTGCTGAGCCTGCTCGCGCTTGGCCTCGGCCAGCTCACCGACGGCTGGACGACGCAGAACCTCTTTTGCGTTTACCGCTCGTCGCTGACGGACTGGCTGACCTACCCGCGCTTTTTCCTGCACGTGCTCGGCCATCCGGATTTCGCCGCCTACTGCAGCAACATCGTCATGCTGCTCGTCGTCGGCCCCACGGCGGAGGAGCGCTTCGGCGGCAAGCGTATCCTGCTCGCCATCGCGCTCACGGCGCTCGTCACGGGGCTGGTGCTCTGGTTCTTCTTCCCGAACAGCGCGCTCATGGGCGCGTCCGGCGTCGTGTTCATGCTCATCGTGCTCGCGTCGTTCGCCGGCATGCGCACCGGCACCATCCCGCTCACGCTCATCCTCGTGCTCATCCTCTACCTCGGCAGCGAGATCTTTCAGGCCGTCACCGGCACGGCCGGCCTCGCCCAGCTCACGCACATCGCCGGCGGCGTGCTCGGCATGATCTTCGGCTTCACGTGGAGCCGCGGAAAGCGGGCGGTGCGATGAACATTCTGGTCAGTGCCTGCCTGCTCGGCGTTGCCTGCCGGTATGACGGCGCGTCGAAGGGCCTTCCGGAGGACACCCTCCGCGCACTCATGGCCCGGCACACGCTTGTGCCCGCCTGCCCGGAGCAGCTCGGCGGCCTGCCGACGCCGCGCGCGCCGTCCGAGCGGCAGGGCAGCTGCATCGTCATGCGCACCGGCGCCGACGTCACGGACGCCTACACCCGCGGCGCGCAGCAGACGCTCGCCCTCGCGCAGCGCTTCGGCTGCACGGCCGCGCTGCTCAAGCAGCGCAGCCCCTCGTGCGGCAAGGGCGAGATCTATGACGGCACCTTCACCGGCACACTCACGCCCGGCGACGGCGTCACCGCCGCGCTCCTGTCCGCGCACGGCATCCGCGTCTATGGGGAGGACGACGTGGCGGAGCTGCTGCGTCTGTAATTATGTAAACTAAATTATGTCAACTCGCAGCGTGCCGCCCGGCGCGCTGCTTTTTTGCGCGTCACAGAAACTTAAAAAAGTTGAAATCGCTGCGAAAAATGTTGAAAAATCACCGCCGTCCGGTATAATAAAACCATCGCACATCCCACAGGAAAATATGGAGGAAAGAACCATGCGCAAACGCTTTTTGTCCCTGCTGCTCGTGCTCGCATGCGTGCTGACGCTGGCCGCCGTGCCGGTCATCGCCGCAGAGCCCGACCCCGTGCAGTCCCCGGCCGTGACGGGCGAGCCCACTGCCCCTACCGGCGAGCCCGCTGCCCCTACCGGCGATCCCATCGATCCCACTGGCGAGCCGGAGCCCAGTCCCGAGCCCAGCCCGGAACCCAGTCCGACGCCCACGCCGTCCGGCCCGTGGTATCAGGCGGCGATGGATTTTGCTCGCGATCAGGGTATCCTCTTCGGCGATGCCGATGGCAATATGCTGCCGGGCAGCAACGCCTCGCGCGCCCAGATGGCCGCCATGCTCGTGCGCGTGTTCGGCTGCACGGCCGGCAAGGATATCACGCACTTTACCGATGTCAGCGCCGGCACCTGGTATTACCCGGAGCTGAGCGTTGCCGCGCAGATGAACATCTTCAGCGGCTGCGGTGACGGCACCATGGGCCCGAACCGCAGCATTACGCGCCAGGAGGCCATGTCCGTCATCGCCCGCGCCTTCGCCGTGGCCGACGGCACGGCCGCCGATCTTGCTGCCTTCACGGATGCTTCCGCCGTCAGCAATTGGGCGGTCGCCTCGGTGGCCGGTCTGGTCAGGGCCGGCATCGTCAGCGGCGACGCGGGCCGCCTGAGTCCCAAGGCCACCATCACCCGCGCCGAGATCGCGCAGATGCTCTATGAGCTCGGCCTGCAGTTCTGTTCCGATGCCGCTGCGCTCCCGGCCTCCGGCCGTGTCGTTTATACCGGCGCCGCGCCCCTGACGGCGGACGCCTTCTCCGGCACGCTCTACCTCGGCGGCGCCGCCGGACGTGACCTCGGCGGCATGGACATCACCGGCACGCTCGTCGTGCGCACCGACCCGAACGGCACCGTTACCGTCGGCGGCACGGTCGACACGCTCGCCGTCGCGGCCGAGGATACGACGGTCGCAGGCACCGGCCATGCCGGCCTTGTGCGCCTGCTCGCGCGCGGCTGCACCGTCACGCTCGCGGCCGACAAGACCGCTTCGGAGTATGACCCCATGCTCCGCGGCGTCGGCAAGGTCGTGACCGACCCCGTGCCTGCGCTCTCGCCGGAGTGCCGAGCCGTCGACCTGTACGTGACCTACCGTTACTTCCCGTCGGAATATCAGACCACACCGGGCGAGGCGACCCTCATCTGGTATGTGGACGGTGTGCAGCAGCCCACGCGCCACTACACGCTCGACGGCAAGTCCATCACGCCGGGCTTCTACGTGGAAGAGTCCGTATGGAAGCGCAACATGCCTTCCCAGCACACGGTCGAGATCCTCTTCCTGTGCGGCACCGACGTGATCCGCACCACGTTCGTCGTACCGGTCAACAACTACACGGACGCGGAGTATGCGCAGCTCCAGAGCGTGCAGTACCCCTACAAGCTCGAGGTCGTGCGCAACCAGTGCACGGTGCTCGTGTACGGTCTCGATAAGAGCGGCGACTACTCCATCCTCCACCACGCGTTTGTCTGCGGCCCCGGCCAGACCACGCCGATCGGCACGTTCCGCACGCCGTTCAAGGCGGCCTGGCACCCGCTGCAGGGCTGCTGGGGGCAGTACTGCACGCAGATCACCGGCAACTATCTCTTCCACTCTTCGCCGTACAACAGCCCGAACAAGAACGACCTGTCCTACCGGCTGTATAACCAGCTCGGCACGGTCTGCTCGCACGGCTGCGTGCGCCTGACGGTGGCGGACGCCAAGTGGATCTACGACAACTGCCCGCTCGGCACCACGGTGTCGATCTACAACGCCTCGTCCCTCCCGGTGCCGAAGCCGTCGGCCCCGTGGCTCGATATCTCCAGCCCGAACCGCGGCTGGGACCCGACGGACCCCGACCCGGCCAATCCCTGGAACAAGTAAGCATAGATAGGCATATCCCCCGGAGCGTCTGCTCCGGGGGATGTTTTCGTACCGGCTGCGGATACTGCGCGCGGGCGATGCGGATAAAGTCCGCCAGCACGCTCCATGGGTAGGCGCGCTTTGCGCAGCCGAAGCTGATGGGGTAGACCATCGTGTGGATCTCGGTGGCCTATTCCGGCATCTTTCAGGCCACCGGCCTGCTCGGCACGGCCAGGGCGGGCATCGCGCGCATGAGCCGGCGCGTCACTGCCTGACTTGAAAAGTGCGCCGAATGTGGTACAATAGATACATTCTGTACTGCATCTCGGAAAGGAGGGGCATGCCATGGAGCGGACGGAGCTTCCGATCGCGGTGTTCGATTCCGGCCTCGGCGGCATCAGTGTCCTGCGCGCGCTCGTGCAGCGCCTGCCGGGGGAGGACTTTCTCTATTTCGGCGACTCGGCCAATGCCCCCTACGGCGTGCGCCCGGTCGCGGAGGTCCGCCGCCTGACGCAGGACGTCATCGCCCGGCTGTATGACCGCGGCATCAAGGCCGCCGTCATCGCCTGCAACACGGCCACCAGCGCGGCCATCGGCCCGCTGCGCGCCGCCTTTCCGGACATCCCCGTCATCGGCATCGAGCCGGCGCTCAAGCCCGCCGTGGCGCACCACCGGCGCGTGCTCGTGCTGGCCACGCCCCTGACGCTGCGGGAGGAAAAGTTCGTTGCGCTCATGCACCAGTGCGCCGGCTGCGCCGAGATCACGCCGCTGCCGTGCCCGGAGCTGGTGGAGTTTGTCGAGCGGGGCGAGCTCGATTCGCCCGCGCTCACGGCCTACCTCGCGCGGCAGCTCGGCCCTTATGCCGGCCACGTGGACGCGGCCGTGCTTGGCTGCACGCACTTCCCGTTTGCCCGCCGGGCCATCCGCGCCGCCCTCGGCGGCGAGGTCGCGCTCTATGACGGCAGCGATGGCACCGCCCGCGAAACGCTGCGCCAGCTCGTGCGCCGCGGCTGGGTCCGCGGCGGCAGCCGCGGCACCGTCACACTGGAAAACAGCCGCCCGTCCGAGCTGCCGCTCAGCCGCCGGCTGCTCGCCCTGCCGCGGGAGGACTGAGCCGCCATGCAGATCCAACGCATCCCCTTTCCGCCCATCGGCTCGAATATGTACGTCGTCACACAGGGGCGCGACGCGATCGTCCTCGACCCCTGGCCGGACGAGGCGACGATGCAGCGCCTGCAGGGGTATCACACGCTGCTCGTGCTCACACATGAGCACATCGACCACATCTCCGGCCTCGGCCGGATGCAGCGCGCGCTCTCGGCGCGCACCCTCTGGCAGGAAAACTGCACCCCCTGGCTGCGCAACCCCGGCAACACGACGCCCGTGCTGCTTGCGGCGCTGAGCGTTTCGCGCGGGGCGGAGGCACGCGACTTTTTGCGCACGCTGCAGCTCAAGACCGAGACGTATGCCCCGGACATGACCTTCGGCGATCACATCGCGCTCGACTGGGGCGTGCTGCACCTCGAGGGCTATGCCACGCCTGGCCACTCGCGCGGCAGCGCGTGCTACCGCATCGGGCCGGACGCCTTTTTCAGCGGCGACTCGCTCGTGCCGGGCAACGCCGTCGTCACGCGCCTGCGCGGGGGCGACGCCGCCGTGCTCATGGAGCGCACCGTGCCGTTTCTGCGCACGCTGCCGCCCAGTCTCACGCTCTATCCCGGCCACGGCCGCTGCGGCATGTCGCTCGGCGAGGGGATCGCGACCATGGACTGGTGAGGGGCGCGCCGAGCGTGACTGCTCGCCGGGGCGCAGATTGTCGCAAAAAGGCTTGACACATGTGAGGAAACATGCTAGACTAATCACAGCAGTTTAGGGTAAAAGTTTTTTGTGGGATTTTTTGCGATGGTCTCCGGCACTCCTCCGGAGACCATCTCATTTTTAAAAAACCGGTGCTCCGCGCGGAAAAGGACTTGACACGCGCGGGGACATCTGGTATTCTATTAGAGCGCTCCAAAGACAGCAGGTGGCTTGACCGCGGAAATCCTGCCGAGGATGCATCCATCACGATGTTTCTTTTTCTGTTTCCGGGGCTTTGGCCGCGGAATTTTTTTTGGGCGTGTATCTTTCACACGGAGGTGAAATCACACTATGCCGAACGCAAAAGTTCTCAGCGAGAAGCAGGCGATCGTCGCCGCTCTGGCCGAGCGGCTCAAGGGCGCCAGCGCCGGCGTGTTCGTCGATTACAAGGGCATCACCGTCGATGAAGACACCAAGCTGCGCACCGAGCTGCGTCAGAATGACGTGGAGTATTCCGTCGTCAAAAACACCCTGACTCGCTTTGCGCTCAAGGACGTCGGTCTCGAGGCAATGAGTGATCTGCTTAATGGTACGACTTCGCTCGCAACCAGCACGGCCGATCCGATCGTCCCGATCCGCATGATCCACGACGTGAGCGAGAAGATGGCGAAGGACAACAAGTTCATCGTCAAGGGCGCGTTCCTCGAGGGCAAGGTCCTCAGTGACGCTGAGATCGCGGAGATCGCGCAGCTTCAGAACAAGGATGCGCTGTACTCCAAGGTCCTGGGCACGATGCTGGCCCCCATCACGGGTCTGGCCGTCTGCCTGAACCAGGTCGTCGAGCAGATGGGCGGCGCCGCCGCACCTGCCGAGGCCGAAGCTCCCGCCGCCGAATAAGGCGACCACTTCACTTAACTATTTAGGAGGAAAATTACCATGGCTAGCGAAAAAGTCACTGCTATGATCGAAGAGATCAAGGCTATGTCCGTCCTCGAGCTGTCCGAGCTCGTGCACGAGATCGAAGATGTGTTCGGCGTTTCCGCCGCTGCCGCTGTTGCCGCCGCTCCGGTGGCCGGCGCTGCTGCTGCCGCCGAGGAGAAGACCGAGTTTGACGTCGTTCTGACCGGCTTCGGCGATCAGAAGATCAAGGTCATCAAGGCCGTCCGTGAGATCACCAACCTGGGCCTGGCGGAAGCCAAGGCGAAGGTCGAGGGTGTCCCCTGCGCCATCAAGGAGCAGGTCTCCAAGGACGAGGCCGAGGAGCTCAAGAAGAAGCTCGAGGAAGTCGGCGCTTCTGTCGAACTCAAGTAATCGACCCTTACACACAAAAACCTCCGTGCCGTCCGGCACGGAGGTTTTTTCTTTATTCGCACTGCCGCCGCAGGTCCACGTGCTGCTTTTTGAGTGCGCGGCTTATTCGGCAGGCTTGCCTTCCTTGGGCTGGTACTGATACGGCTCCGGATCCGGTTCGGCGTAGCCGGTGGCGATGTCGAACTGCTTGATGAGCTGCGAGATGCCGAGCTTCGTCACCATCAGCTCGTCGTAGGCCAGATCGTCCGTGAAGCCGTTTTCGCGGCACTCCTCGAGCCCTTCCTTCACGTCCTCGAGCTCGGACACGCACTGCTCATACAGGTCCTCGAGCTTGCCGAGCGCGGTGGCGGTGTCGTCGCCGCTGCCCTCGGCGGGGCACACGCTCTCGAACCGGCGGCCGATGCGCACGATCGCGGCGTAGCCCGCCTGCAGCATCATGAGCGTGAGCGCGCCCTCCTGTCCGGCGGCCTCGCTCTGCTTCATGCCGGTCATCATGTCCGACACGTCCTGCAGCCACTGCTTGTGCACGCCCTTGAGTTGGTCAAGGCGCTCGGTGAGCTGGGCCTCGGAGTGCCGGTTGGCGGAGTAGCCGCCCTTTTTCAGTTTGCGGGTCAGACGTTCCATAGTATTTGCATCCTCCAAATGTGAATTTCGGTCAATCGTCCACGTCGAGCGCCTCAAGGCCCTTGGCGGGGATGGGGCGGCTGTCGCCGTGGCGGACAAAGAGCATCGTCACGAACGCGCCGGCCACGAAGATGGCGGCGTAGGGGAAGAGCACGGTCATGCCGAGCTTGTCCATCAAAAAGCCGGAGAACATCGGCGTGACGACCTGGGCGGCCATGCTGGCCGTGTAGTAAAAGCCGGTGTAGCGGCCGACGTCGCTGCCGGAGCACATCTCCACGACCATCGGGAAGGAGTTGACGTTGATGGTGGCCCAGCCGATACCGGCGAGGCAGAACATGGCGTTCATGAGCATCGTGGGGCTCTCGGCGTTGAGGAAGGCGGCCACGCCGAACGCGACGGCCAGCATCACGACGCCGCCGAGGATGGTCTTTTTGCGGCCGATCTTGGACGCGACGATGCCGACGGGCAGGTAGGCCACGATGGCGGCGGCCTGCGCGAGCATGAGCGTGAGGTTGTAGTCCTTGTGCAGGATGTTGCTGGCGTAGACGGAGTATTTCGACGTCACGGCGTTGTAGCCGAAGAACCACAGCACGATCGACAGCAGCAGGAAGATGAGCGACCGGCGCTCGGCCTTGCCGAGCTTGCCGGAGCCGGCGGGCGCGTCGTCACTGTCGCCGTTGTCGATGCCGAAGCGCTTGCTGTCGGCCTGCATCTCGGCGACGAACTTCGGCTCGTTGACCGTCAGGCGGAAGATCAGCAGCGCCAGCAGCATGATGCCCGCGATCACGGCGAAGTACGCCGTGTAGCTCATGAGTGAGTTGCGCACGGAGCTCGTGGCGAAGGCCATGCCGATGGCCAGCACGAGGATGCCGCCGGCGGTGCCCATGAGGTTGATGACGGCATTCGCCTTACTGCGCAGCGGTTTGATGGTAACATCGGGCATGAGCGCGACGGCGGGGGAGCGGAACGTGGCCATGGACACGAGCACGACGAGCAGCAGCACGATAAAGCCGATGAGCGCGCCCGGGTGCTGCACGGTCGTCTGGTGGGCGTAGGCCTGGCGCGCGGGCACGACATAGTTCGTGTAGTCATGGTTCGTGACGGTCTTGCCCTCAGCGGTCGTGACCTGGCTCGTGATGGCGGCAAATTCGTCCTCCGTGAAGGTGTCCTCGAGCACGAACGTCTCGCCGTCGGGGGTCTTGAGTGTGCGGTCGGCCTCCTGCTGGTACACGACGCGCAGCGCGGCGGGATCGTCGATGGCGGCGGCCGCGTCGATGTTTTTCAGCTGCGCATCGTCGACGAGCGACAGGCTGATGAACGCGATGGCCGCAACGATCGTGCCAAAGACGATAAACGGCGTGCGGCGGCCGCGCTTGCCGGTGTGCTTGTCGGAGATTGCGCCGAACAGCGGCAGCAGAAACAGCGCCAGAATGTTGTCGAGCGCCATGATGACGCCGGACCACGCCTGCGACATGCCGAACTTATTCGTCAGGATCAGGGGGATGGTGTTGTCATACGCCTGCCAGAAGGCGCAGATCAGGAAAAAGGCAAAGCCAACGCAGATGGTGCGTTTGTAGTTGAGCTTCACAGGGTTACCTCCATCGTTCTGTATCGGATTTGTCTCATTCTACAATACCTCGCCCGGCAATTCAACAGGCATTTGACGAAAAGCAGAAATTGTTGTTTAATAAGGGCAAAGCAAACCGGCGGCCTGCGCCGCCGAAAGGAGGACTCGTTATGAATTGGAAAACTGCCTGCAAGATCGCCGCGCCGGCCGCCGCCTGCGCGGGTGCGTTTGCGTTTCTCGTCGCGCCGGGCCACGCCACGCGCGCGCAGAAGGCCCCGTTTCTGTACCGCAACTATGCGCACCGCGGCCTGCACACCGAGGACGGCACCGTGCCGGAAAATTCGCTCCCGGCGTTTCGTGCCGCAGCCGAGGCGGGCTACGCCGTTGAGATGGACGTGCACCTGACGGCGGACGACCAGCTCGTCGTGTTCCACGACGATACGCTCGAGCGCATGTGCGGCGTGCCGGGCGTGATCGATGATTTCACGCTCGCCGAGCTGCGCGCCCTGCGCCTCGGCGATACCGACTGCGTCATCCCGACGTTTGCCGAGGCGCTCGCCGCCCTCGGCGGCCGCGTGCCGCTGCTGCTCGAGGTCAAGCGCGGACATAATAACCGCCGCCTGTGCGAGCTGACGCTCGCCGCCCTGCGTACTTACGGCGGGCCGTACTGCGTCGAGAGCTTTGACCCCACGATCGTCGCGTGGTTCCGGCGCAACGCGCCCGATATCCTGCGCGGCCAGCTCAGCCAGCCGCCGAAGGACTACGGCAAGGCGCTCAATAAGCCCGCGGCCGCCATCGTCGGCAACGTGCTCACGAACGTGATCGCCCGCCCGCAGTTCATCGCCTACAAGATCGGGCCGAAGCCGCTGAGCGTGCGCCTGTGCGAGGCCATGGGCGCCGTGCGTGCCGGCTGGACGAGCCGCGCCTGGACGCATGAGCGCGATTATGACATCGTCATTTTTGAGTACTATCGTCCCGGCGCCTGGTTCCGTGCCGATATCTGAGCGGATTCTTCCTGGCGTTCGTGAGGAGAAGGTGCCGAGCCGTGCTCGCCGGATACGGCGGAAAGGCCGCAGTTTTCTCCGGCGGCACCGGCAACGCACCCTGGCCTTCCCCTCAAAGGGGAAGGCTTAAAAAGGCGCAGTCTCCGCCGCCTGCACATCCGCACATAACGAAAAACAGCAGCCACACCGGTGTAAGCCGGTGTGGCTGCTGTTGTTTGCTTGTGCTTGCACGTCCGCGGCGGATGCAGACCCGGACGCTGCAAAGTGGAAGAGAGAACACAAACGAGGGATTCGCAACATCGTTCACGAAAACGATGTTTACTGAACATATCCTAACATTTGTGTTCGCTTTTGTCAAGCGGTTTTCGGAATTTTTTTAACTTTTTCTTACACTGCCGCGCCGTTGCGCAAAATCTGCGCCAGCTCTGCCACGTCGCGCAGGACGTACTTCGGCTGCACGTCGGACGCCTTGAGGATCGCCTCGTCCGTCTCGCCGGACATCACAAGCACGCTCTGCGCGCCCGCGTTCACGGCCACGGCGATGTCGGTGTAGATCCGGTCGCCCACGCAGCAGATCTGCGCGTTCGGCACGCCGGTCTGTGCCGAGATGACGTCGACCATGTTGCGGTTCGGCTTGCCAATATACGTCGGCTTCACGCCGGAGGCGGCGGTCAGCAGCGCGCAGATGCTCCCGCAGTCGGGCAGCACCTCGCCGGCCGGCATGGGGCAGACCCAGTCGGGGTTGGCGGCGATGAACGTCGCGCCGCGGCGCAGGAAGTGTACGGCCTTGTCGAGCTTTTCGTACACGAGCTCGGTGTCGAACCCGGCCACGACGATCTCCGCGCCGTCCTCCACCAGCGGGATGCCGTAGCTGAGCAGCTCACGGCGGAACGCCTGCGTGCCGACGAGGTACACAGGCTTGCCCGCGTAGTGCTGGTTGAGATACAGCGCCGTCGCCATGCCGGAGGTGAACACGTTTTCGCTCTCGCACGGGAAGCCCAGCCGCCGCAGGCGCGTGATGTAGTCCGTGCCCGCGCGCGAGGAGTTGTTGGTCAGGTAAATGTACTGCCGTCCGGTATCGGCCAGCGTGTGGATGAAGTCGACCGCGCCGGGGAACACGTCGTCCCCGAGGTAGAGCGTGCCGTCCATGTCCAGCAGGAACAGGCGCGCGCCGAGCAGGTCTTTCAGATCGTTCATGGGAGCCACCTCACAGAATCTTATTTTTTTCTTAACACCCTATTATACCATGAAAAACGCGCCGCACAATCCCAATTATTCCGGCTGCGGGTGTTGAAAAAAACGGTCGATGTGCTATAATATTAAAATCTGTACCGTGGGCCGCTATTGCGTGCCGGCCGGGTACGGACCCAAAGGTGTAATTAAATTTTTGGAGGCATAGATATGGCAAAGAAACAATTCAAGGCCGAGTCGAAAAAGCTGCTCGACATGATGATCAACTCGATCTACACGCACAAGGAAATTTTCCTGCGCGAGATCATCTCGAACGCCTCGGACGCGATCGACAAGCTTTGCTACCAGTCGCTCACGGATGAAAACGTGGGCATGGCGCGCAGCGATTTCAAGATCCGCGTCACCCCGGATAAGGACGCGCGCACGATCACGGTGTCGGATAACGGCATCGGCATGACCAAGGAGGAGCTGGACAGCAACCTCGGCGTCATCGCGCGCAGCGGCTCGCTGAAGTTCAAGGACGGCCTCGGCGAGAACGCGCAGGAGGACGCCGCCATCGACATCATCGGTCAGTTCGGCGTCGGCTTCTATTCCGCGTTCATGGTTGCCGATAAGGTCACGGTCATCACCCGCGCCTACGGCAGCGACACGGCCTACCAGTGGGTCAGCACCGGCGCGGACGGCTACACCATCACCGAGGCCGAGAAGGACACCGTCGGCACCGACGTCATCATGCACATCAAGGCCGACGAGACCGGCGAGAAATACTCCACCTATCTTGAAAACTGGAAGCTCATGATGCTCATCCGCAAGTATTCCGACTATGTCCGCTGGCCAATCGTCATGGACGTCGAGCAGAGCGACTGGGTCGACACCGGCGAGAAGGACGAAAAGGGCGAGCCGAAGATGGAGATGGTCACCAAGACCGAGGAGCAGACCATCAACAGCATGGTCCCCATCTGGCAGCGCAGCCGCAAGGAAGCGACGGACGAGGAGTGCATCGCGTTTTATAAGGACAAGTTCCATGATAAGGACGACCCGCTGGCCGTCATCCGCGTCAACGCCGAGGGCCTGATCTCTTACCGTGCGCTGCTGTTCATCCCGGCCAAGGCCCCGATGAACATGTTCACCCGCGAGGCCGACCCCGGTCTCGAGCTCTACAGCTCCGGCGTCATGATCATGGACAAGTGCACCGACCTCCTGCCGCCGTGCTACGCGTTTGCCCGCGGCGTGGTCGATTCGCCCGACCTGTCGCTGAACATCTCGCGTGAGATGCTCCAGCACGACCGCCAGCTCAAGCTCATCGCCGCGAACCTCGGCAAGAAGATCAAGTCCGAGCTGACCAAGCTCATGACCAATGACCGCGAAAAGTACGAGCAGTTCCACGCCGCCTTCGGCATGATGCTGCGCGCCGGCGCCGTCACCGAGACGGGCGACAAGGTCGACGAGATCAAGGACCTGCTGCTCTACCACACGAGTGAGACGAAGCTCTCGTCCCTCAAGGAGTATGTGGATTCCATGCCCGCCGAGCAGACGAAGATCTACTTTGCCTGCGGCGAGAACGTCAAGCGTCTGCTCAGCCTGCCGCAGGCCGAGCTTCTGCACGAAAAGGGCTACGATGTCCTGTGCATGACCTCGCAGATCGACGAGTATTTCGTCGACACCATGAAGAGCTACGCCGACAAGCCGTTTTGCAACATCGCGACCGACGACCTCGGCCTCGAGACCGAGGAAGAGAAGAAGGAGACCGAGGCCAAGCAGGCTGAGGACAAGGACCTGCTCGACTTCGTCAAGGAGACGCTCGGCGATCAGGTCGCGTCCGTGCGCCTGTCGAACAAGCTCGTGTCCAGCGCCGTGTGCCTGAGCACGGAGGGCGGCGTCACGCTCGAGATGGAGCGCTATTTCAAGAGCATGCCCGGCGCGCCGACCGACATCCGCGCCATCCGCGTGCTCGAACTCAATGCCAACCACCACGCCTATCAGACCATGAAGGAAGCGTTCGACGCCGGTGACAAGGACAAGGCCGGCCGCATCGCGCGCATCCTGCACGCGCAGGCGCTGCTCATCGCGGGCGAGCCGCTCGAGGATCCGGCCGCGTATTCGGAGCTTGTCTGCACGCTCATCTGATTTGATCCGTCTCCTGGCCGCCGCGCCCCGGCGGCCGGGGCATCCCCATGTAAGGAGCTGTCTATGGAACCGCGTCTCGGTATCTATATCCACATCCCGTTTTGCGCGAGCAAGTGCGGCTACTGCGATTTTTATTCCTGCGCCGGCGCGGCCGACCGCATGGCGGACTATCAGCACGCCCTGCTCGAGCACATCGAAGAGAGCGCCGGGCGCATCGCCCCGGCGTACATCGACACGGTGTATTTCGGCGGCGGCACACCGAGCTTTTACGGTGCGGCGCGCCTGATCGAGCTGCTCGACGCCGTCAAGGCCACCGGCCGCCTGCTCAAGCGCGCGGAGGTGACCGTCGAGGTCAATCCGGACAGCGTCCGCCTGCACGACCTGCGCGCCCTGCATAAGGCGGGCTTCAACCGCCTGAGCATCGGCATGCAGTCGGCGAACAATGACATTCTGAAAATGATCGGCCGCCGCCACAGCTTCCGCCAGGTGGAGATGGCCGTGCAGAACGCCCGCACTGCGGGCTTCGATAACATCAGCCTCGACCTCATCTATGGCCTGCCCAGCCAGACCCGCAGCGACTGGGCGGACACGCTCGCCAAGGCGATCGCCCTGCGCCCGGAGCACATCTCCGGCTACGGGCTCAAGCTCGAAGAGGGCACGCCCATGTACGACCTGAAGGATTCGCCCCTCATCCCGTCGGACGACGAACAGGCGGACATGTACCTGTGCATGGTCGAGGAGCTGCGGCGCTACGGCTACGAGCAGTATGAGATCTCCAATTTCAGCATACCGGGCTACGAATCCCGGCATAATCTGAAGTACTGGCAGCTCGACGACTATATGGGCTTCGGCCCCGGCGCGCACTCGTGCATCGGCCGCACGCGCTACAGCTATGTGCGCGATCTCGACCGCTACCTCGCGGGCGTCCTCCACGGCGAGGACATGATCGACGAGTACGAGACCGTCGGCGATTTCGAGCGCGCGGCGGAGTATCTCATGCTCGGCATGCGCACCGTCCACGGCGTGTCGCGCGCGGAGTATGAGCGGCTCTACCGCAGTGATTTTTCCGGCATCGCGCAGCAGCTCGAGGCGTTCATTCGCTCCGGCTGGGCGGTCGCGGACGGGGAGCGCTGGCACTTCACGCCGGCGGGCTTTCTCATCTCGAACGTGCTCATCGGTAAGCTCCTCGAGGCGCAGACCGACCGCAAGGCCGAGCACAACCCGTGGATGAAGCCGCAGATCGAACGCCAGCCCCGCGCCAAGCTCCCGCCCAGCGAGGCGGAGGCGTTCCGCAATACATATTTAAATAATCCGATTTTGACAGGGAAAGACAGGGATACGAGCAAATGAAACTCAACGGCAACACTTCCAAGCGCAGTGCGGCCGCCCGCCGCGAGGCGGCGGATTTCGCAGCGCAGGAGCGCTCGGCGCACCGCAGCGGCGCCAACCGTTCCGCACAGAGCGAGGCGGCTGCCCGCCGCGCCGCCGCACCGAAACAGGCGGCGCCCCAGCGTCCGCCCGTGCCCCGGCAGGAGCAGACCGCGCGCCGCAGTGCGCCCGGCGTCCAGCAGCAGCCGGCGCCGAAAGCGAAAAAACCGCGCGGCCGCGGCGGCAGGATCGCCGTGCGCGTCGTGCTCATCGTGCTGGCCGTCCTCGTGGCGGCGGGCGCCCTCGGCATGGTGCTCGTGGCGAAAAAGAGCGCCATTTTCCCGAACGTCTCTGTCTGCGGCACAGACGTCGGCGGCATGACGCAATCCGCCGCGGCGGACGCCATCCGCGCCGCCGGCTGGGACGATACGAGCGCCCCGGTGCTCACCATGACCTTCCCGGGCGACCGGACCATCACCGTCACCGCAACGGAGATCGGCTTTGACGCCACGCCCGATGCCGCCGCCGAAACGGCCTATGCCTACGGCCGCAGCGGCAGCGTGTTCACGAATTTCTTCACGTGGCTGCACTGTGCCTTCCAGGGCCATGACGTGGCCTCGGATAACCTCGCCGACATGGATGCCGATGCCCTGCGCACGCGCATCGAGCGCGAGGCCGCGGAGATCAACGTCAGTCTCTCCGCCGGCAGCATCGAGATCGACGAGGCGCACAGCGCCATCCGCGTCGTCAAGGGCGCGAGCATGATTACGCTCGATCCCGCCGCCGTCGCCGACCGGATGCTCAGCGACATCCGCGCTGGCAAGTTCGGCACGTCGGCCTACCCGGTCGATATGAGCGGCGATGACAAGATGACGCTGCAGGAACTGCACGACGCCGTCTGCGGCGATCCGGTCAACGCGGGCTACGACCCCGAGACCCAGTCCGCCACCGAGAGCAAGGTCGGCATTGAGTTCGACGTCGCCGCCGCCCAGCCCCTGTGGGACGCGGCGTCCACCGGCGACACCGTCACCATCCCGGCCACGCTCACGCAGCCCGAGATGACGCAGGAGCAGCTGCAAAAGCACCTTCTGGCCGATAAGCTCGCCACCAAGACCACCTCGCTCTCCGGCAGCAGCAGCAACCGCATCACGAACGTGAAGCTCGCCGCCGAGAAGATCAACGGCGTCATTCTCCAGCCCGGCCAGACGTTCTCGTACAACGACGTCGTTGGCCAGCGCACGAAGGCCAACGGCTTCAAGGAGGCCGGGGCCTATTCCGGCGGCCAGGTCGTGCAGGAGGTCGGCGGCGGCATCTGCCAGGTGTCGTCCACGCTGTATTACTGCGCCATGGTCTCCAACCTGAAGATCAACACCCGCACCTGCCACTACTTCCCCGTGGCCTATATCGAGCCCGGCATGGACGCCACGGTCAGCTGGGGCGGGCCGGAGTTCAAGTTCACGAATAACCGCGACTACCCGATCGAGATCAAGGCGTATGTCCAGAACGGCAGCGTCACGGTCGAGATCTGGGGCACGGATGTGGACGGCAGCTACGTCAAGATGAGCTACACGGCCAACGGCCTGCGCGCCACGACCTACCGCACCGTCTATGATAAGGACGGCAACCAGATCAGCCACACGCTCGAGGCCACTAGCACCTACCATTCGCACGACACCACGCCGAAGCCGACGCCCACCCCCAGCACCAAGCCGGCCTCGACGCCCACACCCACGTCAAAGCCGCAGCCGACACCCTATCCGTCCGTCTACGACCCCGGTGACGCCGGTGAAGACTAATACAGAGGAGAATGCAGTATGAGCAAAGGAAAGTTTTATATCACCACCCCGATCTATTACCCCTCGGACAAACTGCACATCGGCCACACCTACTGCACGGTCGCGACCGATGCGATCGCGCGCTACAAGCGCCTGTGCGGTTATGACGTCATGTTCCTGACCGGCACGGACGAGCACGGCCAGAAGATCGAGGAGAAGGCGGAGGCTGCCGGCGTCACGCCCAAGCAGTTTGTGGACAACATCGTCGAAGGCCCCGGCGGCGTGCGCGCGCTGTGGAAGCTGATGAACATCTCCAACGACCGCTTCATCCGCACGACGGACGACTATCATGTCGAGGCCGTGCAGCGCATCTTCAAGAAGATGTACGAAAAGGGCGACATTTATAAGGGCAAGTATTCCGGCATGTACTGCACGCCGTGCGAGAGCTTCTGGACCGAGAGCCAGCTCGTCGACGGCAAGTGCCCGGACTGCGGCCGCGAGGTGCACTATGCCGAGGAGGAGGCGTACTTCTTCCGCCTGTCGAAGTATGCCGAGCCCGTGCGCGAGCTGCTGCTCAGCGGCACGTTCCTCGAGCCTGCCAGCCGCGTCAACGAGATGATCAAAAACTTCATCGACCCCGGCCTCGAGGACCTGTGCGTGTCCCGCACGAGCTTCACGTGGGGCATCCCGGTCGATTTTGACCCCGGCCACGTCGTCTATGTCTGGGTCGACGCGCTGTTCAACTACTGCACGGCCCTCGGCTTCCTGAACGATAAATACGACGATTATGACCAGTTCTGGCCCGCCGACGTGCACATGGTCGGCAAGGAGATCGTGCGCTTCCACTCCATCATCTGGCCGGCCATGCTCATGAGCATGGGTATGCCCCTGCCGAAAAAGGTCTTTGGCCACGGCTGGCTGCTGCTCGGCGGCGGCAAGATGTCGAAGTCGAAGGGCAATGTCGTCGACCCCATCGTGCTCGCCGAGCGCTACGGTGTGGACGCGCTGCGCTACTACCTCCTGCGCGAGTTCCCGCTCGGCAGCGACGGCAACTTCTCCAACGAGCTGCTCATCTCCCGCATCAATACCGACCTTGCCAACGACCTCGGCAATCTCCTGAGCCGCACCGTCGCCATGGTCATCAAGTACTTCGGCGGCACGCTCCTGGCCGAGCGCGAGCACGATGCGCTCGATGACGAGCTCATCGCCATGGCCACCGCCCTGCGCGAGACGTATGCCGGCTATATGGACACCTTCGGCACCCAGCAGGCGCTGATTGAGGTGTTCAAGGTCATCTCCCGCGCCAATAAGTATATCGATGAGACGGCCCCCTGGGTCCTCGCCAAGGACGAGAGCAAGCGCGCGCGCCTGGCCACGGTGCTGTATAACCTGCTCGAGACGCTGCGCATTACCGTCACGCTCCTGCTGCCCTTCATGCCCGACAGCTGCGCGAAAGCCTTCACGCAGATCGGCGCCGCGGCGGAGCAGACCACGTGGGACAATGCCGCCGTCTGGGGCGTGCTGCCCGCGGACGTCACCGTCCAGAAGGGCGAGACGCTCTTCCCGCGCATCGACATGGCCAAAGAGCTCGCCGAGCTCGAGGCGCTCAAGGCTGCGAAGAAAGCGGCCGCCGCGCCCAAGTCCGCGCCCGTGCTGCCGGACGTGACGATCGACGAATTTGCCAAGTGCGACATGCGCGTGTGCAAGGTCCTCAAGTGCGAGCCGGTGAAAAAGTCCGATAAGCTCCTGTGCTTCACGCTCGACGACGGCAGCGGCACCGACCGGCAGATCCTCTCCGGCATCGCCAAGTATTACCGCCCCGAGGAGCTCGTCGGCAAGACCGTCGTCGCGATCCTGAACCTGCCGCCGCGCAAGATGATGGGCATGCCCTCCAACGGTATGCTCCTCTCGGCCGAGAAGGACGGCAAGCTCAACCTGCTCATGCTCGATGACAGCGTGCCCGCCGGCGCGCAGCTTTGCTGAGCGGCCGCACGACCCGCGCGTTTCCGGGAAGGCTCGCTCGGCGGGCCTTCCCGTTTTTCCCGCCGGGTGCGGAACTTTTTCCGCGCCCCGCCGTCAAGCCCTTCGTAATCTCCCGTACATAAAGGAGGAGTCGCCTCTTGAAGCTGTTTTCCGCGCCGCCGCGCCCCACGGGCACGCAGCGACCCGCTTCCGATACCGCCCAGCAGCGCCCCGCGCAGCAGCGCCCGGCCCAGCAGCGTCCCGCCCAGCAGCGTCCCGCGCAGCAGCGTCCCGCGCAGCAGCGCCCCGCGCAGCAGCGTCCCACGCAGCAGCGCCCGACCCAGCAGCGCCCGACCCAGCAGCGCCCGGCCCAGCAGCGTCCCGCACAGCAGCGCCCGGCCCAGCAGCGTCCCGCGCAGCAGCGCCCCGCGCAGCAGCGTCCGGCCCAGCAGCGTCCGACCCGGCAGGCCTATGCCAGCCAGTGGACGGATGACGCCGCCCGGCCGCGCCGCAGCGCGCCGGACGACCGCCGCCGTCCGCCGCAGGCCGCCCCGGCCCCGGCCGGCAAGCATGGCCACAAGGCAAAGAAGGCCAAAAAGCCGAAGAAGAAAAAGAGTCTCGGCCGCCGGCTGCTGATCCTGTTCCTTGTGCTGGCCATCCTCGCGGGCCTGTACCTGACGGCGGTGTATTCCGACATTCCGTTCATCGCCAAGTGGCGCACGGCCTATATCCAGACGGCCATGAACACGCTCAGCCACCAGTGGCTGGCCACGGCGTTCATCCCACGCAGCGTCATCGACAAGGTCGTTGCCGAAATGGAGGCGGCTAGGGAGGCGCAGATCGGCGTCAACAGCGAGTGGGGCGAGGGAGAGATCGAGTCCCGCAACCCCACGCTCACGGACACCAAGGGCATGAGCAAGGAAGAGATCACGTTTTATAACCTCTTCTGGGAGGTGGATGTGCCGAGCATGCAGGCGTATCTCAAGGAGCATCCCGACGCCCTCGCCGCCGGCTGGAGCCGCATCAACATCGACCATTCCGCGCTCACGGATAACGGCACCAGCATCCGCACCATCCAGGGCGAGCAGGTGCTCGCGATCGACGCGCAAAATGAGATTATGATCGCGCGCGTGAAAGGCAGCACCTACCGCGGCGTGCTCGTCATCATGAAAGACCCGTCGCGCCTGAGCCTGCAGGCCGCGTCCACGCTCGGCAGCGTCGGCCAGGTCTGCGGCAAGATCGCCGAGGCCCACGGCGGCGTCATCGGCATGACCGGCTCGGGCTTCATCGACCCGGGCGGCAACGGCAACGGCGGCACCCTCGCGGGCTACGCCATGTGCAACGGCAAGTCCTACGGCAGCCATATGGGCTATGGCTACAAGCGCCTCGAGCTGCATAAGGACAACCGCATCTACATCCGCGACTGCGATTCCGAGGTCTCGCCCGACACGACAGATGCGGTCGAGTTTTCGCCCGCCATGATTATTGACGGGGAGACGGTCGTCAATGCCCGCAGCGGCTTCTCCGACCTGCAGCCGCGCGCCTGCCTCGGCCAGTCGAAGTACGGCGAGATCATCGCCCTGCTCGTCGAGGGCCGGCTCACGACGTCGGTCGGCATCAGCGTGCCGGACTGCGCGGCCATCATGGCCAAGCACGACTGCATGCAGGCCATGAACCTCGACGGCGGCACCAGCGCCATGATCTGGTACAAGGGCAAGTACATCATGCGCAGCTCCAATCCCGCGCTCACCGCGGGTCGCACGCTGCCGAACGCCTTTGTCTACGCTGGAAAATAACGTCACAGGCAACGTCCCTGACCGCCGGTCAGGGACGTTTGTGCGCAATGCGCAAAAGATTTCCCGGAAAACGGGCGCAGATTCGTGAAAATGGGGCTTGCAATCCGGCGCGGGAAGTGGTAGAGTAACACCATCGAGAAACCGATGACCGAGAGGAGTACCCATTCACGAAGCTTTCAGAGAGCAGCGGACGGTGGAAGCGCTGCAGCGGACGGGTGGCGAATGGACTCGCGAGGGCAAACCGATTGCAGCAGCATGAGGGGCGACGGTGGCCGCGGCCGTTATCCGGCGGAGCGTATGATCGTACGTGCAAAGTGGGCGCATGAGCGCCAACATGGGTGGCACCGCAGGAGTTACAGTCTTGTCCCATGAAACGGAAGGAACCGTTTCGTGGACGAGGCTTTTTTTATTGCGCAAATCACTGCAGGAGGGATGCTTATGACCCGCAAAACCAGACGATGGCGTGGCGGCCGGAGAATTTTTGCCGTGTCAGACCGTATCCGAAGATCGCAAATAAAAAACCATCACTTTCAATATAAGGAGAATCAACTATGAATAAGACTTTCCAGAAGATCGTCGGCGGCGTGCTCGCCGTCACCGCGCTCATGGGCCTGTCCGCCTGCGGCAGCAAGACCGAGGACAACAAGGCCGAAGGCAAGACCTATAAGGTCGGCATCGTGCAGTTTGTGGACGATGCGTCCCTCAACCAGATCGAGGCGGCCATCGAGGCCGAGCTCGATGCCAAGGCCGCGGAGCTGGGCGTGAAGTTTGACTACACGCTCTACAACGGCCAGGCCGACGCCACGACGCTCAACCAGATCGGCGCCGAGCTTGTCAGCAAGGGCGTGGACCTCATCGTCCCGATCGCGACCCCGGCCGTGAAGATCATGCAGTCCGCCACCGAGGACACCGAGATCCCCATCGTTTTCTCCGCCGTGTCTGACCCCGTCGGCGCCGGCATCGTCGACGCGCTCGACGCGCCCGGCGGCCGCATCACCGGCACGAGCGACGCGCTCAACACCAAGGGCCTGCTCGATCTGATGCTCGCCCAGAACCCGGACACCAAGACCGTTGGCCTGCTCTACTCCAAGAGCGAGGATTCCTCCAAGCAGCCGATCGAGGACGCGAAGGCCTACCTCGAGGGCAAGGGCATCCGCTGCGTGGAAAAGACCGGCACCACCACCGATGAAGTCACCTCTGCCGTCGACGCGCTCATCGCCGAGAAGGTCGACGCCGTCTTTACTCCGACCGACAACACCATCATGACCGCCGAGCTCGCCATCTACGAGAAGTTCCTCAATGCCAAGATCCCGCAGTACTGCGGCGCGGACTCCTTCGCCCTCAACGGCGCGTTCGTCGGCTACGGCGTGGATTACACCAAGCTCGGCACCATCACGGCCGACATGGTCGTGCAGGTGCTGGTCGACGGCAAGGACCCTGCCACGCTGCCCGTGACCACGTTCGATAACGGCATCGCCATGATCAACAGCGAAAGCTGCGCCGCCCTCGGCTATGACATCGCTGCTGTCAAGCAGGCGTTTGACGGCAAGTGCAGCTCCGTGCTCGAGACGACCACGCAGCAGAATTTTGACTGATATCTGACATCCCAAAGGAGGGAGCTCCATGCTGACCGTTTTGCAGACGGCGCTCGAGGTCGGCCTCATTTACGGCCTCGTCGCGCTGGCACTGTTCATCAGCTTTTCCATCCTGAATATCGCCGACCTCTCCACGGACGGCTGCTTCACGCTCGGCTGCGCCGTGGGCGCCATGCTCACCATCGCCGGCCACCCGATCCTTGCGCTGTTCGCGGCCATGGCGGCGGGCATGCTCTCGGGCTACGTCACGGCCTTTCTGCAGACGCGCCTCGGCGTTGAGAGCATCCTCGCCGGCATCATCTCGAACACCGGCCTCTACACGATCAACCTCGCGGTCATGGGCTTTTCGTCCAACGTGTCCATCACCGGGGTCGACACGGTGTTTTCACTCTTCAAGGGCCTCATCGGCGGGCAGTGGAGTCGGCTGATCCTGCTCGCGCTCATCGCAGCGGTGGTCGTGATCGTGCTCATCCGCTTTTTCGGCACGTCGCTCGGCCTGTCCATCCGCGCCACGGGCGACAGTCTCGATATGGTCAGCGCTTCCTCCATCAACCCCAAAGCCACCATCACGATCGGCCTGTGCCTGGCCAACGCCCTCACGGCGCTGTCCGGCTGCCTGATCGGGGAGTACAACAAGTTCTGCGACATCAACCTCGGCACCGGCATGGTCACGATCGCGCTGGCGAGCCTTATCATCGGCGAGGTCTTTGCCGGTCACCGCGGCGGCGTGGGCAAGCGCGTCGTCTGCGTCGTGCTCGGCAGCATCGTCTACCGCTTCATCATCGCGCTGGCGCTGCGGCTGAACATCTCGGCCGAGTATTTCAAGCTCGTGTCCGCCGTCATCGTGGCCGTCGCCATCGCCGCGCCGAACATGAAGGGCTACGTCCGGCTGGCGAAGATCAAGTCCAACGCTCGCAAGCTGCGCACCCTGTCCGGAAAGGGGGACGAGACCGATGCTTGAAGTTTCCCACATCTCCAAGACGTTCAACGCCGGCACCGTGAACGAGAAGCGTGCCCTGTCCGACCTCTCGCTCCGGCTGGCCGACGGGGAGTTTGCCACCATCGTCGGTTCCAACGGCGCCGGCAAGAGTACGCTCTTCAATGCCATCGCCGGTGTGTTTTATGTCGATACCGGCACCATCACGCTCGACGGGCGGGACATCACGTTCCTGCCGTCGTATAAGCGCAGCCGCCGCATTGGCCACCTGTTCCAGGACCCGCTCAAGGGCACTGCGCCGCACATGACCATCGAGGAAAACCTCGCCGTGGCCTACCTGCGCTCTTCGGACCGGCACGTGCTCTTCGGCCGCGTGAGCCGCCGCGACCGCGACTTTTTCCGTGATGCGCTCGCCCAGCTCGACATGGGGCTGGAGGACCGCATGAACACGCCCGTCGGCCTGCTCTCCGGCGGCCAGCGCCAGGCGCTGACGCTGCTCATGGCCACCATGGTCACGCCCGAGCTGCTGCTGCTCGACGAGCACACGGCCGCGCTCGACCCCGTCACGGCCGACAAGGTGCTCGCGCTCACGCGCAGCGTTGTGTCCGAGCGCAGCATCTCCTGCCTCATGATTACGCACAATATGCATCAGGCGCTCGAGCTCGGCACGCGCACGCTCATGATGGATGCCGGCCGCATCGTGCTCGATGTCTCCGGCCCGGAGCGCGCGGGCATGACCGTGCAGGGCCTGCTCGACGCCTTCGCTGCCAAGGCGGGCGCCGCGTTTGATAACGACCGCGTCCTGCTGTCCACGGCCGAGGACAAGGAAAACTGAATTCCGGCAAAGAAAAATCAGCCGCCCACCGGGCGGCTGATTTTTTGCGTTTATCAACTTAATAGAACGTGGCCACCGGTTCCTCCGGCTTTTCGACCTCCTGCACGGCCACCTGCGGTATATGCAAATGCATAGAAAAGACGGAACGCAGGGTGCGGATTCATACACGTGATGAAGCCGTGACAGCCGCGTGACAAACCGCGAACGTGACACTTTAATTCGCTACCCAGCAAAGGTGAATCCGACAATTGTGCAAAACCTGTGGATTACGCGAACGCATACGCCGTCCCGAGCGGGACAGATTGCGCGCCGCTGTGGAAAACGTTCGCCGGAATCGGTCAAATCTCCCACGATATTCGATGATAGCACTGCCCGTCAAGGCCAAGACGAGCGGGAGCAGATGAGGGGGCGCTTCTCTGACGAGAAGCATACAGCCGAAAAGAGGGGACCCGTCCGTGCATAAATGCCCGTCCGCGCCCCCCTTTTCGCCTGTGTGCCGCCCGCAAGCGTGCAGCACGCCCCCTCATACCGCCCCCGGCCTTGACAAGCGTGCTGCGGCGAAAATAAAAGGAGATTTGACCTATGATTTCAGCGAACATTCCGACTTCCACCCGCAAAGCAATCTACCGCCGAGACGGCTACCGCTGCGCACTCTGCGACAGCACGCAATATCTACAGATTCACCATATCATCCCGCGCGGAAAAGGTGGAAACAACGAGCCTGACAACCTCATCACGCTGTGCTCCAAGTGCCATGGAGCCGCTCACGGATGCATCCCAGAGGGCTGGACGATGACCGCCGAGGACGTAGAACAAGCGTGCGTCGAATACGTCAGCGATATGTACGCCGGAGACTGGTACCCGCTGGAATAAGCGGGTCTCCATCTTATCATCAAAAAGGTCGCGGGGCGGGTCCCCCCCCAAGGCTTGTCAAAGCTGGCCCCCCCGCCCCGCAGTTCCGCTCGCGCCGCTTTGTTTTTGTCTGGGGTTCAGCGGTGCGGCGCTCGCTCAGTCCTCCGGGCCGCCCCCGTCAGCGGGGCCGTCCCTGCGCGGGTGTCGGCCGTGCGCGGCCGCCGCCCTTGCGTCTCGTCGGGCCGCGCCTTGTTTTGGTGGGGGGCGTGGTGCGCGGCCCTCCTCGAGATTCCGCGCGCTGCGGCGCGCGGGCGGGGGAAAATAGCGCTCAGGCCAGACACTACCCCTAGCGGGGTAGTGTCGGCCTGAGCACTATATCTTGCGTTTAATAGAACGTGGCCACCGGTTCCTCCGGCTTTTCGACCTCCTGCACGGACTGCACCGTGAACACGGGGCCCTTGCGCCCATAGGCGCGGTGGAACTTGTAGTCCAGCCGGGCCGTGATGACGGCCCACTCGTCGTTGCGGATCTCGTCGGCGCGGTCCCACTCGCAGATGATGCCCGCGAACTGAATGTCCTGCACGCAGCAGGTCATGATGTGCCGCCCGGCGATGAAGCAGCCCTTCGGCACGTTCTTGCGCACGAGGCAGCGGCACTTGACCTCAATGGTCTTGCCGTCGTACTTTTTCGGCTCCTCGGACATGTCGCGGTACCAGATGGCGAAGTCGCGGTCCTCGATCTCGACGACCGGGGCGTCAAGGTCGAACGGCAGCGGGTCCTCAATGTCGTCGTACACGACCTTGCCGTCGGTGTATTCATACGCGATGTCGCACCGGCGGGAGATGGCGCGGATGATGCGGTGCATCTCCATGCGGTCCATGCTGTCGTTGTAGCGGTTGAGCACGACGAGCTCGGCACTCTTGAGCTTGTCCACCATGAGCTGGCGCATGTTCGCGTTGTAGCTCAAAAACGACGTCGCGTCGCAAAACAGGAATTCCTGCGCGACCGCCCAGCCCTCCGGCAGGTTGCCGTAGAGCGAGTCGAGCATCCACATGCCGTTGAATTCCACGAGCACGCGCTCGGGCTGGATCTCGTCCTGCAGCGCCTTCAGGTGCTCGACCGTGAGGTCGGACTCCTCGTCGATGTTGCGCACATAGACGTTCCCGGCGCAGAACTTGTCCGGCTCGTAGACCTCCTCGCCCTCTTCGCACAGCAGCAGCAGCGTGCGCTCGCCCTTGTGGAAGCGGCTGTCCTCGAGCGTCTCCTGGATGAATTTCGTCTTGCCGGCCTCCAGAAAGCCGGTGAACAGGTATACCGGCAGATCCGGTGCCTGCTGTTTCGTGTCAGCCAATGTGGAACAGCTCCTTCAGTGCATCCTCGGCCAGGTGCGACCCGATCACGCACACGCGGCCGGTGACCTGTGCGCTGCCGCGGCGGACGTCGGACTCGCCGGGCACGTAGTCGAAGTGGATCCAGCCGCCGTCGGTCGCGGGCACGATGCCCTTGGCGCGCAGCACGACGCCGTAGCGGTGCTCGTTGATGAGCGCGTCGAGCGCGGTGCGGATCTCGTCGTCGGTGTATTTGCGCGGCGTCTCGGTGCCCCAGCTTGTGAACACCTCGTCCGCGTGGTGATGGTGATGATGGCCGCAGCAGTGATCGTGGTCATGCTCGTCATGGTCGTGATGATGTTCATGCTCGTGGTCGTCATCATCGTCATCCTCATCGTCATGGTGATGGTGGTGGCCGCAGCAGCATGCGTGCTCGTCATCATCGTCGTGATGATGGTGATGGTGCTCGTCCTCGTCGTCGTCCTCAGCGGCCTCGGCCTTGAGGTGCTCGAGCTCGGCGGACAGCGTGTCGCGCCGCTCCATCGTCTCGAGGATCTGCTTGCCGTCGAGCTCCGTCCACGGCGTGGTCACGATCGTGGCGGTCGGGTTCTTCTCGCGCAGCAGCGCCACGGCGGCGTCGAGCTTCTCGGGGCGGATGCCCTCGGTGCGCGAGAGAATGATGGCGCTCGCGTTCTCGACTTGGTTGTTGAAAAACTCACCGAAGTTCTTCATGTACATCCTGCACTTGTTCGCGTCCACGACGGTCGTGAAGCCGTTGAGCACCAGCTCGTCGGACTGCACGCCCTGCACGGCGCGGATGACGTCGCTCAGCTTGCCGACGCCCGAGGGCTCGATGAGGATGCGGTCAGGGTGGAACTGCTTGAGCACCTTCTGCAGCGCGTCGGCAAAGTCGCCCACGAGGCTGCAGCAGATGCAGCCGGAGTTCATCTCGTTGATCTGCACGCCGGAGTCCTTGAGGAAGCCGCCGTCGATGGCGATCTCGCCGAACTCGTTTTCGATCAGCACAATCTTTTCGCCCGTGTAGGCCTCGGCGATCAGCTTTTTGATGAGCGTGGTCTTGCCGGCGCCAAGAAAACCGGAGAAAATATCAATTTTTGTCATAAAAGAAAGCACTTCCTGTCTGGGAGCACGCGCTCCCGAAATTTTGTCCATTATTATAGCACGAAATTGTGAACGAAACAAGTCCGCCGCGTCGATGGGATGTGGTTGCGTTTTTGCTGCCGCTGCGGTAAAATGACGGCATGAAACGAAATGATTTTTGGATAACTGCAAAACAAAATTGGCGCGCACTCGTCTACCTGCTCGTGCTCACGGTGCTGGCGGTCGTGCTCGTGGTCATATGCGTCCGGCGCGGACAGGATGCCGCGCAGCCCTCGCCCACGCCGCGTACCTCGGCCGAGGTGCGCAAGGACGCGGCGCAGGCACTGCTGGACGGCATGACCACGCACGAGAAGATCTGCCAGCTGCTGATCGTGCAGCCCGAGGTGCTCACCGGCGGCAGCGCCGTCACGGGCATGACGGACAGTCTCGCCGCCGCGCTGCGGGAATATCCGGTCGGTGGCGTGCTGCTCTCGGCGCAGAATATGACCTCCGGCGAACAGCTTGCGGCGCTCACCGGAGCGCTTGCGGACGGCTGCAAAACGGCGCCGCTCATCTCGGTCGACGAGGAGGGCGGTCGCGTCGCGCGCCTGATGAACACCGTCGGCACGACGAAACTCAACAGCATGTACAGTTACCGCAGTCTCGGCACGCAGGGCGCGTATGACAACGCCCAGACCCTCGCGCACGACATCGCGGCCTACGGCTTCAATACGGACTTTGCGCCCGTGGCCGACGTCTGGACGAATAAGAAAAGCAACGCCATCGGCGACCGCGCCTACAGCGATGATTATGACGAAGCGGCTACGCTTGTCGCCGCCGCCGTGAGCGGCTTTCGCGACGCGGGGGTCATCTGCTGCCTGAAGCATTTTCCCGGCCACGGCAGCACGGCCACGGACTCGCACAACGGCGCCGCCACGGTCGACAAGACGCTCCCGCAGCTGCGGCAGGAGGACCTCAAGCCCTTTGTCTCCGGCATCGCCGCCGGGGCGGACATGGTCATGGTCGGCCACCTGACCGTGCCGACGATGGACGATGTGCCCGCGTCCCTCTCGCACAAGCTCGTCACGAACCTGCTGCGCTACGACCTCGGCTTCCGCGGCGTCATCGTCACGGACGGGCTGCAGATGCAGGCCCTCGCGCAGTACACCGACGGGGAGAAGGCCGTGCTCGCCCTCGCCGCCGGCAACGACATGCTGCTCGAGATCGGCGATGTGCCCGGCGCGGTCGCGGCCGTGGAGCAGGCGCTCACGGACGGCACGCTCACGCAGGCGGCGCTAGATGCGAGCGTGCTGCGTGTGCTTCAGCTCAAGCTCGCGCACGGCATCGTGCCGCTGCCGGAGACCGGCTGACACTCATGATTTTTTAAGAAAGGTGTGGTATCCTCATACTGGGCGCGGCCGGTCGGCCCGCCCGGCATTCTCCCTTTCTTTTTTCCCCCAACAGATCAGCCGCTGTCCTTTGACAGTGGCTGATCTATTATCATTTCCGGTTGTAGACCGGCGCAAAACGTGGTATCCTAAGCTATCATGACCAGAGAGGCGACCATCCTTGCAATTTGTTGACATTGAAAAGAAGGACGGCGGCGCGTTCCTGCACCGCTACGACCTGCACTATATCGACCGCACCGGCTGCCCGCGCACGTATGAGATGGTCAGCCGCGACCGGAACATCGACTCGCTCGAGCACCTGCAGCACCACCGCACGGACGCGGTCGTCATGGTGCTCACCGACGCTGCGCGCGAGCACATCGCGCTCATCCACGAGTTTCGCATGGAGCTCGGCCAGCGCATCTACGGTCTGCCCGGCGGCCTCATCGAGCCGGGGGAGACGCCCGAGCAGGCGGCCCGCCGCGAGCTGCGCGAGGAGACCGGCCTGCGCCTGACAGCCATCACGCACGTCCTGCCGCCGGCAGCGTGCACGGTTGGCATCGGCGATGAGCGCACGGTCTGCGTGTTCGGCACGGCGGAGGGGACGTTCCGCCCGAGCACCGACCCCATGGAGGAGATCGAGTCGGCGTGGTACACGCGCGCGCAGGTGCGCGCCCTGCACGAGACGGACCTCTTCGGTTCCTGGGCGCTGGCCTACAGCTGGATGTTCGCAAACGGCTGCCTGCCGGGCGTCTGAGGGCACCAAATTCACGATCACGGAGCGATCATCATGTTTTATTCGGAAATTTATCAGCCGGGCGTCGCCGATTTCGACCGCAGCGGCAAGTTTGGTTACGAGGCGATCCTGCGCATTTTTGAAAACACGGCCAGCCGCCACTCCGACAGCTCGGGCGACGACATCATTGCGGAAAGCCGCAACGGCATCACCTGGGTGCTGACCGACTGGCGCGTCCAGATCGTGCGCCGGCCGGACAGCAAGGCACCCCTGCGCGTCACGACCTGGGTGCGCGACAGCGTGCCCACCGGGCGCATCTTCCGCGACTATACGCTCGCGGACGAGACCGGCACGGAGCTCGTGCGCGCCGAGTCGCGGCTCGTTTTGTTCGACCTGCGCGCGCAGAAGATCCTCCGCATCGACCAGACGCGGTTCCAGTCCTACCGGCCGGAGGCGCGCGGTGTGTTTGCGTCCGCCGCGCCGCGCCTGCGCGCACCCGATGCGTTCGATGGGGAGACGGTGCTGCCCCTGCGCCGCAGCGACATTGACTTCAACGGTCACGTACATAACACGAAGTATCTCGACCTCGCGCTCGAGGCCCTGCCGGACACGGTGCCGCGCGACGCGTTCACGGGCTTTCGCATGGTCTATCCGAAGGCGGTCAAGGACGTGGGGTCCGTCACGCTCAAATACACCCTGACGGACACCGATCCCTTCGTGTGCGTCTACAGTGCGGACACGCTCTGCACGCTCATCCGGTTCGAAACATGAAGATACCCCCGCTGCAAAAATGCAGCGGGGGTGTTTTCAGCTTTCCGCGAATCGGTCGACATACGCGCGCATCTCCTGCCGCGAGTCGATGCCGTGCACGCCCGCAATGAACGCGCGCTTTTCCTCGTCCGTGAGCGCCGAAAACTTTGTCAGCGCCTGCTGGTTGTGCACCAGCGCCATGCCCAGCCCGACCGGGATGGCCGGATGCGTGCCTGCTTCGTGCAAAGGTTCCACCTTCCTCTGTGTCCGGTTTCGGAGCGGGTGCTCCCTAACCATAGTATGGCACAGATGGAAAAATAGAATACATCAGCCCAGATCGAGCACCTGCCGCGCGGCGTAGCCATCCTTGCGCAGCGCACCGTCGAGCAGCTCGCAGCGCGTGATGTCCAGCCGCACCGCGTGCAGCATCGCGGGCATCTGCTGCAGCTGCTGCAGCTGCACGCCGCGCGCCTCGATCACGCTGCGGTACTCGTCGCTCAGCGGGTCGATGTACACGGCCGTGCCCGTCATCTGCAGCCCGGCGAGCGAGTCCATGCCCGCGTAGCTGTCGTACACGGCGGCGGAGATCGCCCCATTCCACCAGATGCCCTTGAACTTCAGCCCACCCTCGGTGAGGATGTAGAGCTTACCGTTCACGCGCAGGTATTCCAGCGGCGTGCACCGTACCCATTTTCCGCAGCCGGTCGCGAGCGCGAGCGTGTTGTGCGCTTCCAAAAAAGCGTCGATGCGCGCCCTGAGCGCGTCCGTCGGCATCGGGGCCTCCGGCGGGCAGAAGGCCTTGGCGATCAGTTCGGCCGCGGCGACGGTCTCGTCCTCGCCCTTGGGGCGGAAGGTCACGCGCTTTTGCACGCCAGCCGTCACGACCGGGCCGTCCTCGCCCGCGGCGACGGTGATGACGTTTGCATATCCGCTCCAGTCGCGCGGGGCGCGCTCGGCGGGGAAGAGCTTGCAGTTGCCGATGACCGTGCCGAGAATGTAGGCCGTGCGGCGCGCGTCGGCGTCATAGATGATGGCGGTGATGTTCATGGGTTTCTTGCCTCCGGAAGAATCAAAATATGAGATAATGTGAGTATAACACGCAAAGAATGGATTGTAAAATCGAAAGCCGGATGTTACAATGAGAAAAAATCCGAAACAGAAACGAGGTCTTGCCATGCTCTGCCCGAAATGCGGCGCGCAGCTGTCTGACAGCGCCGTGATCTGCCGCGCCTGCGGCGCCATGCTGCCCGAGCAGCCTGCCGCCACGCAGGTGCCGTATCCCACGGCATCCCAACCGGCCGAAACCGCCGCGTCCGCCCAGCCCAACGCCCCGCGCACCTGCGCCCAGTGCGGTGCCCCGCTCGAGGACGGCGTGCGCTTTTGCACCAACTGCGGCGCGCCCGTGCCGGAACCGTCCGCTTGCGCCGACACGGCGCAGTCCGTCCCGCCGCAGCAGGACACGGCGAACGCGTCCTACACCGGCGCGGCGGCCCCGTTTGGCCCCGGCATCTGTCCGCGCTGCGGCAGCCGGCTTGCGCCCGGCGCGCGCTTTTGCACCGTCTGCGGCATGCCCGCGCCCGAAGCGCCCCAGGGTCAGGCCGACTGGTACGCGCCCGCGCCCGGCGGCACGGTCTCCTCGCCGGAGATCGGCCCGAAGCACAAGCCAAAGAAGCTGCTCATCGGTCTGCTGTGCGGCTTTGCCGCGCTGGTCGTGATCGTGGCCGTTGTGGCCGGCATTTTCGCCGCCCGTCAGGCGAGCGCCCCCAGCACGGCCGGCGGCGCGGAGGTGGACCGGCTCATCGACCGCTACTTCACCTGTTTTGAAAACGACGATCCCGATGCCATGCTCGACCTCTTCCTGCCGGAAGTGATCACGTACATGCAGGACGACGATACCGTTGCCGGCCGCGAGGAGGCCCTCATCCAGCTCGACGACTGGTATTATGACTACGGCAAGGCCATCGACGACTATTACGTCTATGACGATGACAGTCTCGACGCCAGCGACGTGCGCGAGCTCCAGCGTGAGCTCGGTGTGCGCATCGACGACAATGTGATCGTCGCCTGTGACGTGGAATATCGAAACGGACAGGACAACGACTTTTATTTTGAGTTCGTCCAGGTCGATGGGCAGTGGTATCTGCTCTTCGTCGTGGACTGACACCGTTTCAGCAAATGCCCCCGGCAGCTTTGGCTGCCGGGGGCATTTTCCTTATGCCTGCACCTGCACGCGGCTGCCGCCGCTGCGGTCCTTCGTCACGATGATCTGCCGGTCGATGCGGTCCTTGAGCTCCGCCACGTGGGAGATGATGCCCACGATGCGGCTGCCGCCCGACACGCCCACGAGTGCGGCGAGCGCCTGCTGCAGCGCCTCACTGTCGAGTGAGCCGAAGCCCTCGTCGACGAACATCGCCTCGAGCTGCACGCCGCCGGCGGTCGCCTGTACCTCGTCGGACAGGCCCAGCGCCAGCGACAGAGAGGCGGCAAACGTCTCGCCGCCGGAGAGCGTCTTGACGCTGCGCGCCGTGCCGTTGTAGTGGTCGATGACCTCCAGCTCCAGCCCGGTCTGGCTGCGGTTGTCGCCTGCGCGCGCGCTGCGGCGCAGCTCGTACTGTCCGCCGGACATGATGAGCAGGCGCGTGTTCGCGCGCCCGAGGATACGGTCGAAGTACGCGGTCTGGATGTAGGTCTCGAGCATGATCTTTTCCTTGCCGGGCACAGCGCCGTTGGCCGTCGCGGCCAGCGCGTGTACCCATTGCCAGCGCGCGCGCACGGCGGCGTGCTGCTGCCGCTGCGTGTTGATGGCGGTGCGGGCGGTGCGGTTTTGCTCCAGCCGCGCATCACAGGCGCTGATCTGCTTTTGCAGCTGCTCCACGCGCGCGGTCAGTGCGTCTCGCCGGGCACGCAGGGCGGCGATGTCCGCCGGGGGAGCGGCCTGCAGCTGGGCGCGCAGGGCGTCGCGTTTCCCGGTCAGCCCGGCAAGCGTGGACTGCGCCGCGCTGCTGCGCTGCCGCGCCGTGTCTAGCGCCTGCTGCAGCGCATCGCACTGCGCGCGCGTCTCGTCGAGCGCGCGCTGCGCCGCCGCGCGGTCCGCGTGTGGCAGCTCCTGTGCGCGGCGCAGGACGTCTGCGTCCAGCTCTGCGCACCGCGCCTCAAGCGCGGAGATCTCCTGCGCGCGGTCCTGCATGTCCGCCTGCTGCTGCCGGAGGGCCGCCTCCTGCGCCGGCAGGCCGCTTTCCAGCGCCTGCAGCGCCGCGAGCGCCTGCTGCTGCGCCGTGTATTGTGATTTGATTGCCTCGGCATCCTGCGCGGCCGCTGCGCGCAGGGCGGGGAGGGTATCTGCCAGCGTGTCCGGGTCGAGCGGCGGCGTCAGCGCCTGGCACGATTGCGCGAGCGCTTCGCGCACGGCCCCCAGCTGCCCGCGCAGCCCCGCTGCCTGTGCGCTGCGCTTCGCGGCCGTTTTCTGCGCCCGGTCGCTGTCCGATAATGCGCGCTTGAGTGCGGCGGCGTCCGGCGTCTGCTCCGGTGCGGCGGCGGGGCAGGGGTGCTCCGTCGCGCCGCAGACCGGGCAGGGGTGCCCGGGCACGAGCGTGCGCGCGAGGATGCCCGCCTGCGCGTCGAGATAGGCGCGGTTTTGCGCGCCGTAGTGCGCCAGCGCCGCCTGCGCGGCCTCGGCCGCTTTTTGATATTCCGCCTGCGCGGCGGTGAGCGCCGTTTCCAGCTCGGCGCACTGCTGCCGCTGCGTCTCCAGCGCCGCCAGCTGCGCGCAGCGCTGCGCGGCCGCGTCCTGCGCGTGTCCGGCCTGCGCAGCGGCCACAGCCAGCTTCGGCTGTTCGCTCAGTTTCCCGCGCGCGGTCTCCAGTGCCTTCGCGGCCGCGTCCGTCCGGGCGCGCGCCGCGTCGAGGTCGCTTCGCTTTTGCGCCAGCCGTTTGCGTTCCGCCTCCGCCTGCGCGCGCAGTGTGTCGAGCTGTTCATACCGCCGCAGCGCGTCCTCCAGCCGCGTGATGCCCTGCCGCCGGCTCTGGATCTCCGGCTGCGAGGCCGTAGCGGTGTCCAGCGCCGCCTGTGCCGCCTTCATTTCCGCCTGTGCCTCCGTCCACGCGCTCTCCGCTTCGGCGAGTTTCCCGCGCGCGGCCTCAAGCGCCTCCGCCCTGCCGAGGTCGGAGAGCACCTGCTCGCGCTGTGTCTCTGCCTCCGCGTGCTCCGCCTGCGCCTGCGTCAGCGCGGCTTCGTCCGCGTGCAGCAGTGTGTCCAGCGCCGCGAGCAGCGCGTCGGTGTCCAGCGCGTCCGGGAGCGTGTCAGGCTCGGCACAGCGGATGCTCCCGGCAGCCTGACGCAGCCCGGCCTCCAGCTCGCCGCACTGCCGGTCGAGCGCGGCCGCTTCCTCCTTGAGCCGGTTTTGCAGCGCCTGATACCGCTCCGTGTGGAAGATCTGGCGGAAGATGGCCTTGCGCTCGTCCGTCTGGGCGAGCAGCAGCTTGCGGAATTCCCCCTGCGCGATCATTGCGATGCGCGCGAACTGCTCCCGGTCCACGCCGACGATGTCCGTCACGGCGGCGGTCACGTCGCGCGCCTTGGTGATGATGCGGCCGTCCGGCATCGTCAGCTCGGCGTCTGCCTTCTGCACGGTCGTGCCCGTGCCGCGCGTTTTCGGGCGCGTGTATTCGGGGTTGCGGCGCACGGTGTAGGTCCTGCCGCCGTTTGTGAAGGTGAGCTCCACGAATGTCGGTGTCTCGGCCGCTGCGTATTTGCTGCGCAGCATGGAGCTTTCGCGGCTCTCGCCGCTCGCCTCGCCATAGAGCGCGTAGGTGATCGCGTCAAAAATCGTCGTCTTGCCGGCGCCCGTGTCGCCGGTGATGAGGTAGAGTCCGGACGTGCCGAGCACGGAAAAGTCCACGGTCGTCTGCCCGGCGTACGGGCCGAAGGCGGACATGGTCAGGTTCAGCGGTCTCATGGCTGCGCCTCCTGAATCTCCTCCATGAGCTGCGCCGCGAACGCGCGCTGTTCGCCGCTCATGGGCTGGTTGTTTTGCTGTAAGTAGAGCGCTTCGAACAGCTCCAGCGGTGTGCGCTGCTCCATGGCGGCGGGCGCGGCCACCGCTCCGGCGGCGCGTGTGCGGGCGTTGTCGTAGTCGAGCGTCATCAGGTACGGGTAGATCGCCCGCAGCCGCCCCACGGCGTCGAACACGTCCTGCTCGTCCGTGAGGATTAGGTGCAGGTAGTCGCTGCGGTAGGTCGTGTGCTCGTAAAAGCTCCGCGCGGTCAGCTCGTCATAGCTCCCGCGGATCTCGCGCAGGTCGCGCAGCGGCGTCAGCGGCACGGTGCGCACCTGCACGTCGCCCTTTTCGCCCAGCGTCACGACGGTGACGGATTTGTGCTGGCTCGCCTCGGAAAACGAGTACTTGAGCGGGGATCCGGCGTAGCGCACGGTCGGGCGGCCGATCTGCTGCGCGCCGTGCAGGTGGCCGAGCGCCACGTAGTCAAACGGTGCGAACACGCTGCTGTCCACATTGTCCGTCCCGCCGACGGACAGCTCCTCCGAGCCGCTGCGCGCGCCGCCGGTGACGAACTGGTGCGTCACGAGCACGTTGCGCGCGGCGGTGTCGATGTCCATGTGCGCGATGGCTTCGGCCACGGCGTCGGTGTAGCTCTCGATCTGCGCGTCCGGGAACCAGCGGCGCACGTGCGCGGGCTTCAAAAACGGCAGCGGCCACAGGTACACGGGGCCGAATTCGTCGCGCAGCACGATGGGCGCGACCGCGCCGCCGTAGACCGGCGCGATGTGGATGCCGCAGCCGTCCATGACCCGCCCGCCGAAGGCGAGCCGCTCCGGCGAGTCGTGGTTGCCGCTGATGAGCAAAACGTGCACGCCGCGCGCGCACAGCTCGGTCAAAAATCCGTCGAGCAGCTCGACGGCCTCGGTCGGCGGCACGGGCTTGTCGTACACGTCGCCCGCGATCAGCACGCCGTCCGGCCGCTCGTCGTCCAGGATCGTGAGAATTTGCCGCAGGATATGTGCCTGATCCTCCAGCATCGAAAAGCCGTTGACCCGCTTGCCGAGATGCAGGTCGGCGAGGTGAAGAAATTTCATATCGGTCCGCTCCTTCCCGCGGCCGGGCCGCGGTGTGGTGCTTCCATTATAATCCGAATCGCGCCCCGGCACAACGGCGATTTTCGCGCAAACCTAACAAAACCGGGAGCCTATAAAAGCCCCCGGCCCCGCTCGGCCTGCAAACGTGCGCGCATGGCGCGTGCGCTGCAGTGGGCCGCGATTTTTTCAAACGAGAGCCCACGAAGTGGGTCTCGTTTGAGGCACACGCAAAAACCGGGAGCCGTTACGGCTCCCGGTTCCTGCTCTTGTGCGCGAGATATGCCACCAGCTCCTCCGGCGCGAGCGCGCCGAGGGCCTGCGTGTGCTCCGCCGCCCCGCGCACGGCGGCGTGTACATCGCTGACGGGCACACCATGCGCCCGGGCGACGGTCTCGAGCGCGCGGCGCGCCAGATCCTCCGTGGTCGGTCGGGTCACTTGCTTCTTCCTTTCCTGCGTCCTGCGGTTAGTATATCCCGGCGGCGGCTGCCTATCCGCTCACCAGCCGAGCGCGCGCGCCAGCGCCGTGAACGCCGTGCACAGCGCCATGCCCATCGCCGTCGGCAACAGCGCCGCCAGCAGCGTCCATTTCGTGCTGCCGGTCTCGCGCCGGATGGTCCAGAGCGTCGTCGAGCACGGCCAGTGCAGCAGGAAAAACAGCACGGCGCTCACGGCGGTCGTCCACGTCCAGCCGTT
>QWCY01001553.1_pt1 | contig 39240 bp, 28 predicted proteins | sample 1972631 | NCBI WGS metagenome assembly QWCY01 (sample SAMN09866696, study PRJNA288562) | Human gut metagenome isolate pre1_stool, whole genome shotgun sequencing... | isolation source: gut | host: Homo sapiens | place: USA: California
ATTATTCATGGATAAAAACACCATTACAGGTCTTGTTTTAATAGCAATTTTGTTAGTCGGCTTCAGTTTTCTGAGTCGCCCCAGCAAAGAGCAATTGGAGGCACAGCAGCGTTATTATGATTCCATTGCGCTGGTACAGCAACGTGAAGAAGCACTGAAAGCCAAAGCGGATGCAGCATTGGCAAATGAAAAAGATGTAGAAACTGTGGATTCTACTTCACTCTTCTTCAATGCTCTCCAAGGAACAGATTCGCTGATTACTATTCAGAACGACGTGGCTGAGTTGACCCTCAGCACCAAAGGCGGTTCCATATTCTCCGCTGTATTGAAAGAGTATATGGAGCAGGACAAGAAGACTCCTGTAACCTTATTCACCGGAAACGATGTTTCCATGAATTTCCTTTTCTATAATAAAAAGGAAACAATACAGACTAAGGACTATTACTTCACCACTGTGAACCGTACGGACAGCACTGTAACGATGCGTCTGTCTGCTGACAGTGCAAGTTTTATAGACTTCAAGTATGCATTGCATCCCAACACTTACCTGGTGGACTTCAGCATCGAAGCTAAAGGCATGGCAGATAAGTTGGCAGCAAGTAATAACTATGTAGACATCGAATGGGCACAACGCGCCCGTCAGATCGAAAAGGGTTATGTATACGAAAACCGTCTGTCTGAACTGACTTACAAGTTCATGGGTAATGGTACAGATTATTTATCAGCCAATAAAGATGATGAAAAAGAAGTACCGGAACGTCTGGACTGGATTGCTTTCAAGAATCAGTTCTTCTCTTCAGTATTTATTGCAGACACCGACTTTGAAAAAACGAAGTTAGTATCTAAAATGGAGAGAGAAGGCAGTGGATACATCAAGGACTACTCTGCTGAAATGAGTACGAGCTTTGACCCGACAGGCAAACAGCCTACACAGATGTTCTTTTACTTCGGCCCGAACCATTACAAGACGCTGACTGCACTGGACAAGGGACGCGAAGAGAAATGGGAACTGAACCGCCTGGTTTATTTAGGTTGGCCGTTGATCCGCTGGATCAACAAATGGTTTACTATTAATATCTTTGACTGGTTGTCCGGTTGGGGTCTGAGCATGGGTATCGTATTGTTACTGATGACATTGATTGTAAAAGCAGTCGTATTCCCCGCTACCTGGAAAACGTATATATCTTCTGCCAAGATGCGCGTGTTGAAACCGAAAATAGACGAAATCAACAAGAAATACCCCAAGCAGGAAGATGCGATGAAGAAGCAACAGGAGGTAATGGGAATGTACAGCCAGTATGGTGTGAGTCCGATGGGTGGTTGTTTGCCGATGTTGGTACAATTTCCCGTTCTGATTGCGCTGTTCATGTTCGTGCCAAGTGCTATCGAATTACGTCAACAGAGCTTCTTATGGGCTGATGACCTTTCAACGTATGATGCTTTCATCAACTTCCCGTTCAATATCCCGTTTCTGGGCAGTCACCTCAGTTTGTTCTGCTTACTGATGACCGTTGTGAATATTCTGAACTCCAAGTTCATGATGCAACAACAGGATACCGGAGCAAACCCGCAGATGGCAGCGATGAAGTGGATGACCTATCTCATGCCGATTATGATGTTGTTTATCTTGAACAGCTATCCTTCAGGTTTGAACTATTACTACTTCATATCGACATTGATTAGTGTGGTGACTACTCTCATTCTGCGCAAGACTACGAATGAAGAGAAACTTCTTGCCCAATTGGAAGCCCGAAAGAAAGATCCGAAGAAAGCTAAGAAAACCGGCTTTGCCGCTCGCCTGGAGGCAATGCAGAAACAACAGGAACAGTTGATGAAAGAGAGACAGAACAGAAAGTAAGTCTCCGCTTTTTCATCACTTGATAATAAAAGCCGGGCAATTGATGTAATTGTCCGGCTTTCTTTCTCTTATAACGGCTATAACTAACTAAAGAAATGAAAACTAAATATACATACAAACAGATATGGATGATAGCCTATCCCATCCTCATCAGCCTGCTGATGGAGCAAATGATAGGTATGACAGACACCGCCTTCCTGGGACGGGTAGGAGAAGTAGAACTGGGGGCATCAGCCATTGCGGGTGTCTTCTACATGGTAATATTCATGGCTGCTTTCGGTTTCAGCATCGGAGCGCAGATACTCATTGCACGGCGCAACGGTGAACGCCAGTACAAGGAGATCGGGAACCTGTTTTATCAGGGTATCTACTTCCAGATAGGATTAGCTACGGTCATGTTCCTCCTCTCCTACTTCCTGTCACCGCTGATTCTGAAACGCATTGTAGCCTCGGAACACATTTACGAAGCAGCCATCAGTTACCTGAACTGGCGTGTATTCGGTGCATTCTTCTCATTCAGCGGAGTCATGTTCCGTGCTTTCTTTCTGGGAACCACACAGACAAAAACGCTGACGCTGAACTCCATAGTAATGGTATTGAGCAATGTGGTATTCAACTACATTCTCATCTTCGGGAAATTAGGTTTTCCGGCTCTCGGCATTGCCGGTGCGGCCATCGGTTCGTCTCTTGCAGAACTGGTTTCCCTGGTGTTCTTCATCCTCTATACCCGCAGCCGCATAGACTGCCGCAAGTACGGACTGGATCGTATACCTAAGTTCTGCCTTGAAGTGCTGAAGCGAATATTGAACGTTTCCTTCTGGACAATGATACAGAACGTCATCTCACTGTCCACTTGGTTCCTGTTCTTCCTCTATGTGGAACATTTGGGAGAACGGTCGCTTGCCGTTACAAACATCGTCCGGAGTGTATCCGGCATATTGTTCATGGTGATGATGGCATTCGCATCTACTTGCGGTTCACTGGTCAGCAACCTCATCGGCGCCGGTGAAAAGGACTGTGTAGCCGGGACTATCCGGCAACATACACGTATAGCCTATATGTTCGTGTTGCCGCTGGCATTGCTATTCTCCCTCTTTCCCAAACTGATATTGGGTATCTATACAGATATGCCTGATTTACAGGATGCAGCAGTACATTCGCTTTGGGTGATGTGTTCCGCATACTTATTTCTCGTACCTGCCAATGTATATTTCCAAGCAGTATCGGGAACAGGAAACACGCGTACGGCATTGGTGATGGAGCTGGCTACACTGGTTATCTATGTGGCCTATATCACATACATCATTCTTTACTTACGCCTGGATGTGGCCCTGTGTTGGACATCAGAAATAGTTTATTCCGCCTTCATCCTGATTTTCTGCCGGATCTATATAAAACATGGACATTGGGAAGGAAGAAAAATCTAATTGACAGCCCCTTTATCGATCATTTTTTTTCAAAATGAACTATTATGAACTTGTTTCATAAATCTCGGACATTTATCTTTGTTTTATAATTCAATTTATAAAACAAAAAATTATCATGAAAGACAGATTTAAAGCGCTGTTAACATTCCTGGCTACATTCTTTTTAGTCAGTTGTTCATCAGGTTCAGACGGAGATGAGCCTATTCCCGAACCACCCGTCATCCGTAAAATTCCCATATCACTGTCCTGCGTGGTGCCTGCTGCCACCCGCGTCAGTGATACGGGATATGAAAAGGATGACAAAATAGGCCTTTATGTGGTAAGCTATAATGGGAATACTCCCGGCACTTTGCTGCAAAGCGGCAACTCTGTGGACAATATGTGCTTCACTTATAACGGAACTTGGACTCCAACTTCTCCCATTTATTGGAAAGATGAGACAACTCCGGCTGATTTTTATTGCTATTATCCCTACGCCACCCCTGCCAACATCACTGCCTTCACATTCAGTGTGAAACCAGACCAAAGCACTTTGAATGCTTACAAGGCAAGCGAATTCCTATACGGAAAGGCGTCCAAAATATATCCTACCGAAGAAGCCGTAAATATCACAACCCAACATCTTTTCAGTTGCGCTGTCATCAAAATAGCGGCAGGAAACGGCTTTACGGAGGAGAGCCTTGCAAATGCCAGTGTCAGCATCAAACTGAACGGATGCAAGACTGGTGCCTCCATCAACCTAAAAGAAGGTTTCGTTACGGCAACCGGTGAACCAACCAGCATCTTTCCTCTAAAAGAAGAAAAGCAATACAAAGCATTGGTAGTCCCTCAAACAGTACAAGCGGATAATTTCATCACCGTGACCGTTGACGGACGTGTATATAATCTGAAAAAAGAGTTCACCTTTGTAAGTGGCAAACGGCATCTGTTTACTGTTACCGTCAGCAAGACAAGCAACGGAGTCAACGTAGACATCGGTGATTGGGAGGATGACGGCAAAGACAATGGCGGAACAGCCGAATAAGAAACTAACAAGATAAGAAAAAATCATCATAGTATGAAAACATCAACTTATAAGATTCTAGCATTACTGGCATTGCCACTGTTTGCTCTGACAGCCTGCAATGACGATTTGTCACAGGATAACGCACAAACCGACAGTACGAACCGCATTCAACTGTCCGGTGAGATAGAACAAGTAGCGGTAACCCGCGTCAACGACAATGGTTTCTGCGAAGGAGACGTAATGGGAGTTTACATCGTGGACTATGACGGAAGCAACCCCGGCACACTGAAGAATAGTGGCAACCGTGGCGACAATGTACGCCACACATTTGATGAAGCAGGCTATAAATGGAATTCAGCCTACGACATCTATTGGAAAGACAATCATACACCTATTGATGTATATGGATATTATCCCTTCGGTTCGCCTACGGACGTAACGGCTTATGAATACGAAATCCAGAAAGACCAGAATAGGATGACGGAGAGTGGTATCCTGGGTGGTTACGAAGCCAGCGATTTCCTGTGGGGTAAATCCGCGAACGTGGCTCCTACGGAAAAAGTGATCCGTTTGCCATTGCGTCATCGCATGAGTAGTGCCAAGGTGACGCTGATAGAAGGCGGCGGTTTCAAGGAGAATGAATGGGCAGGACTGGAGAAAAGCGTACTCGTGAAAAACGTAAAACAGAATGCTTTCATCAACCTGCAAAACGGAGAAGTGACTGCAACCGGAGACGTTTCTGCAACAGGCATTATCCCGTATAAAAAGGACGATGCTTTCCGCGCCATCATAGTGCCACAGACCATTTCTGCCGGAACAGTGCTATTCAGCCTTACCGTAGACGGCACACCTTATACATTCAAGAAAGAGGAAGCATTCACTTATGTATCAGGCAAGATGCACAACTTCAGCATCAAAGTAGACAAAAAAGAAGCTACCGGCGAATACACCTTCTCATTAGCAGGCGAGAGCATCACAGCATGGGAAAATGACGATGTGAGTCATGATGCTACAATGAAGGAGTATGTGGTGATTAATTCCGAAGCGGGAAAACTGAAAGAAGCGATTACTGGAGCGAAAAAAGACTATAGGAAGTTGCAGAACCTGAAGATTACGGGAGAAATCAATGGCGTAGATTTCTATTTTATGAGAGACTCGATGGATGTATTGCAATCACTGAATCTAAAGGAAGTAAAGATTGCAAAAACTGATATTGAATTGCATTTCCAGAATGGCGCATGTGCTCCACGAACCTATGATGAGGATGAGATACCGGAAGGAGCTATGGCACAAAAACAAACATTAATGCGACTCATTCTTCCTGATAAATTAAAAATAATCAATGTAGCAGCTTTTGAAAACTGTAATAATCTGACAGGTTCTTTAATTATCCCAGAAGGAGTCACAAGCATTATGGCAGGCGCATTTGCTGATTGTAAATCCTTAACGGGTTCATTGTCATTACCATCTACTTTGAAATCCATCGGTGACGGTTGGAAAAGATATTGGTATGCCGGTGCTTTTAAAAATTGTGGCTTCACTTGTGAGCTTATTCTGCCTGCCAACACAGAGTTCATCGGTACCAGTTCTTTTGAAAACTGTAAGAATTTATATGGCGAACTACGGTTGCCGGACAAATTAAAAGAAATTAAAGAATATGCATTTCGAGAATGTAGAAACTTAACAGGAAGCTTGAACATTCCTCAAGGCGTTACCATGATTCCGGCAAATTGTTTTGAATACTGCGGTTTCAACGGTACCCTGACTCTTCACGATGGGATTATTAGTATATCCGAATACACTTTTGCCAGTACAAAACTAAAAGGAGAATTAATATTACCCCAAGATTTAATAACACTTAAAGACCATGTGTTTGACGGTTGCGACTTCTCCGGAGAGCTGAAGTTACCAAAGAAATTACGCAATATTGGTTCTTTTGTATTTGGAAGCATTGATCGGGGATCAAACTGGCGACTCATGGGTACTTTGGAAATACCGGATGAAGTACAGAGCATTGGCGAATGTGCTTTTTACAACTGTAGAGGGTTAGAAGGAATAGTTTTACCGGAAGGATTAGAAAGTATTCAAAATGAAGCTTTCTCAGGATGTTTCAACATTGGCAGCATCGTCTGCAAAAGTCCCATACCTCCCCACGTACAGCCTAATGCTTTCAACGGCGTAGGCAAAGACAACTTCACCCTTGAAGTCCCCGAATCGGCCATACAGCAATATCAGGCTTCCGTGGGCTGGAGCGACTTCAAACGCATTGCCGCCCACCGCGAACTGGTATGCCGTCCTGCCATTGCCAATGCCATCAACACTGAATGCACCCGCCAGTTGGTACTGAATGCCGAAGGAGACTGGGAAGTGGAAAGTATGCCCGACTGGTGCAGCCTCTCCCAAACAAGCGGAAGCAAGAAAACGGAACTGACACTGACCATCAAAACAATGGCCAAAGGCTCTGCCCCGCGCACAGGAGATATTGTATTCAAACTGAAAGACAAGGAGTACACTCATAAATGTACCGTCAGCCAATATGACTACAAATACGCCGAAGATGAAATCATCACCCTCCAGAAAGCCACGAAAGGCAACCGGGGCGGCATCAACCTTATCTTTCTGGGCGACGGCTATGACGCTAAAGACATCAGTACCAATGATGGGTATATGGCTGCCATGCAGGAACAGGTGGAGCACTTCTTCGGCATTGAACCGTACAAGACCTACCGCGACTACTTCAACGTATATACCGCCATTGCCGTATCACCGGAATCGGGTATCGGAACCATCAATACCATCCGTTACGTCAAGTTCGAAACCACCTTTACCGGCGGCGTGGGATTGCGATGTGACTACAAAGCAGCATTCAACTATGCCTTGAAGATGCCGACGGTGACCAAAGAGAACCTGAATGAATCGCTCATCATCATGACTCCCAACAGCACTGACTACGGCGGCATCTGCCAGATGTGGGATGACGGATCGGCCATTGCCTTCTGCCCCATGAGCACCTATGGCTATCCGCTTGATACGCGCGGTGTCATTCAGCACGAAGCAGGCGGACACGGATTCGGCAAACTTGGCGACGAGTATATATACCATAACGAGTTTATCGACTTCTGTGGTTGTACGTGTTGCGGTCACGTATTTGAGTTCAACTATGCCAAAGCACAGGGATGGTACGACAATCTTTCTCTCACGGGCAAGATGCACGAAGTGCCTTGGAGCCACCTCATCTTCGACGACAAGTACAACAGCTTTGTCGATATCTTTGAGGGCGGCTATATGCACAATCGGGGCGTGTTCCGCTCAGAGCAGAACAGCTGCATGAACAACGATATCCCTTATTACAGCACCGTCAGCCGCGAAAGCATTGTGAAGCGCATCAAGCGGTATGCGGGTGAAGAATACAGTTATGAGGAGTTCAAGGCAAACGACAATCTGGATGCCGGAACCACCACACGCTTCCTGAACGAAACCTACACAGGTGTAAGCGTACACGGATTCCAGATGCCGCCGAAGATTCACAAGGGAAGCCCGTTGGATAAATAAGAGTGCTGCATAATAAAATCAATATTTAAAGAGTATGACAATGAAAAAACTACATATCCTCTCAACAGGATTTCTTATAATCCTGATGATATTGTCCGGCTGCAACGAAGACAAGGACAATATACCCGAAAACGGTAGCAAAGAAATAATGACCTTCAGTATCCTGCATCCCCGCCAAGAGAGAATGACCCGTGTCACGGAAACTGCTTTTGAAGCCAACGACCGCATCGGGCTTTTCATTACCGGTAAGGACAACTTGCTGGAAGTGGCGGGCAACTATGTGAATAACGCCGCATTGACCTATAACGGTAGCCAATGGAGTACAGCCAAGCCCATCTATTGGGACAATGGCACCTATAACATTTATGCCTATTATCCTTATGCAAATCCGATTACTTCGGTGGACGACTACCCTTTCAGCGTAGCTACTGACCAAAACGGAACAGGCTACACCGCAAGCGATTTTCTTTGGGTAAGCAAAACAGGGATAACCGCAAGCGGCACCCCCATAGCTTTGCAGTTCCGCCATCGCATGAGCCGCTTGCTAATCAAACTAATAAAAGGTGATGACTATGAAGGTGACCTACCCGAAGATGCCGAAGTATACATTCACAGCACCGTACCCGATGCCACCATCGACCTCAGTGCAGGCATAGTAACCCGCAATCCTCATAAAACAGCTCAAAGCATACGCGCCAAAAGTTTAGGCGAGCATAAATACTCTGCCATCCTTGTGCCACAACGCCTAGATAATCGCCAACCCTTGGTAGAGGTCATCATGAAAGGAGTGTCTTACTTGTACGAAAGCAAATTCCTCTTTAAACCCGGTATCCAACATTCCGTGCAACTGGCTGTTTCGAAGAATCCCGAACAAGTGAAAATAGAAATAGGCGGTGAAATTGAAAACTGGGAATAACAGAAACAGAAGAAACTATTAACTGGTAGGGAAAATGCCTTTCATACTTTCTCTATAAAAAAGAGTAGAAAGGCATTTTAAATAAACAATTATCTTTGTACAACTATTAGAAAAACAAAATATGAAACAACTCTTTCCATCTTTACTTATCATTTGGATGTTGTTTACCGCTTGCCATGACACAACAGACTGCGTGAATGCCCTTCCATTCAAAGCTAACCCTGACGATAAATGGGGATTGATTGACACTGACGGTCGTATTCTTATCCAAAGCAACACATTCGGACAGCAGCCCTCCACGGTGGTCAACAGTATGTTCAGTTTGCCCGACGGAAAGGGTTGTTACCAAATCTACCATATTGAACATCCGACCACACCCGTCAGCCCCCGTCGCTTTGCACGCATCGGACACTTCTTTGAGGATGTAACTCCGGCACAAGAGACACTGCAATCCCCTATCATCCTTGTTGACAAGAAAGGAAGAACAGTTGCTTCTACCGTACAGTACCCGCAATATGACATTGCACTGGTACACAACTTCCGGGAGGAACGTGCATTAATAGCTACACGTGAAGGAAAATACGGCTATATGGATACACAAGGGAAGATAATCATTCCCCCACTCTACGACCGGGCCTACGATTTCAGCAACGGGCTGGCGCTGGTAGGCATCACCAACCAACAGGGAGAAACCGGATATCAACTGATTACCCCGAACGGCAAGGTACGCTTGGGTATACAATTGAACAACTGTCTGCTAAGCCATCAGTATCGCAATGATCTCCTTATGTTCAAGGATCTCGACACCGGGCAATGCTGCTACCTTGATAAGGAAGGTGTCCCGCTTTTCTGTCTCCCTGAAGAGGTGAAAGAAGCCTATCCCTTCGAATACGGGGTAGCTATATTTCAAACGGCACAAGGTACGGGAATCATAGACCCAACGGGAGATGTCCTGATTCCGGCACATTACGAAAACGCATTTATTGCCGGAAAAGACAGAATAGCCTTAGAAACTAAAGGATACTGGATCGTGACTGAAATTGACGGAACCCCACTCTCTGATTTCCAATATGAAGCATTAGGAAGCTATTACAACAATAGCCAGGCCGTCGCCCGAAAACAAGGGAAATATCTTTTCATCAACCGCAAAGGGCAACCTGCAGACAATCACACATACGCCCTGATTCTTGAGGAACCTACAGCTCGCCAAGATGTTCCGCAAGTATTTATACGTGCAGAAGACAGAAGGAACGAATCCCAATCCACCGATTCCACCGAAGAAAAGGAATCAACGGCTCCCCGTATTGCCACAGAAACAGCGCCAACAGTAGCCGACAAAAGAGGCATACCTTCCCATAGCGTCATCCGCTCCAACGAATGGAAAGAGGTTAGCAAACAAAGTCCTTTTTATGAAGAAGCCAATAAGGTGCTTTCCGGAAAACTGGAAGGAACGGATGCCGGACACCGGCGAATGATATTGAATTACGTGGAACACTTGCGGACTTCTTACACCACCAAAGACATCGATTTCTTGGAGCAACTATTTAGTGAAAATGCGCTCATCGTAGTAGGGACAGTGGTACGCACCGGAGAAAGAACAGAAGACGGTTATTTATCCCCGTCGCAAGTAATTTATAATGTAAAAAGCAAACGACAATACTTAGACCGCCTGAAGCAAGTGTTCAAAGCCAATAAAAGCATTCGGGTGAACTTTAGTAATTTTCATATCATGCGGCATCCCACTCTACCCGGAATATACGGTGTCAGCCTTCGGCAAGGCTACTCCTCCGACATTTATTCGGATGACGGTTATCTGTTTTTGCTATGGGATTTTAGAGATGAAACAGCTCCCAAAATTCATGTGCGGACTTGGCAACCAAGCATGATAGATAACCATACATCTCTGCCGGAGGATGCCATATTCAACATACGGAATTTTAATCTGAAATGAAACAAACTTTTCTCTATCCGATATCAGTAAAAGGGTGGTGGACAGGATTAATGCTCTGTATCTGCCAATTCCCAATCATGGCACAACAGTTCAATGTACGCACTTTTCGGATGCTTCCCAATGATATTACTGCTTATATAGAACCGGTGAGAGACTTAAACCAGGAAGCTTGCGCTTTAATTAAGGTGGTCGGCGACCGCGACTTTGTCTTTTCCACTCCGCTGGGCATTGTGAAGCGTAAGAATGATACCGGAGAAATCTGGCTCTATATTCCTCACAGCAGCGTACTGCTGACTATCAAACATCCACAATGGGGTGTCTTGCGCGACTATCGTTTCCCTGCTCCTTTGGAATCACGAATGACCTATGAACTGGTTATCGCCCCTCCCATTGTTGCCTCACAACCCAAGATTCTTCCAATGAAAAATATACCTGCTACGCCGGATACACTTCTGCATATACCCTTTGCGCTTCCAATGCACCCAACCGCCCGTCCCAAGCGTCCCCGCGAACGTCTGCGCTGCCTGCTATTAGCTAACGTAGGTATCGCACAGGGCGATCCGTCAATCGGAATCCGCGCAGGAATGATGCGGCGTCACGGAGCCTATCTACTATTGCAGGGAGATTTCCACTCTATGCCTGATACTCATGGAAAATGTAATAAAGAAGGAATCTTGCCAGACGGAAACGAGGCTCCTTATTATACCGGACACACGGAAGAGGGCCGCAGGCTGATTCTGGCAGGAGGCATACACCGCATATTCGGTGAATTTTGCCTGTACGAAGGCATCGGATACGGAAAACGCACTGTAGGTTGGGAGACGGCAGAAGGCAGGTTGATGCGCAACACATCCTACTCGTCGCAAGGAATTAGCACCGAGTTAGGCGGTATCTGGAGATTCAGGAGGTTAGCCTTATCTGCTGGAGTCCTGACAATTGCCGCAGACCATTGGGAAGTGACTGTTGGTATTGGGTTTCATTTTTAAATAAAGAATGTATGATGCATTTATTCTATAAAATCAGCTGTTGCCTGTTGGCCGGTCTCCTCTTCCTCACTGCTTGTGACGACGAGAATAAACCTACAAACCTGATGCCGACAGTGAGCGTGGAAGAGCCCCAAGAAGTGACCCGCACAACAGCCTTCTTGGCCGGCGAAGTGAAAAAGAACGGTGAGGGTGTAGTCACGGTATTACAATTCAGATACGGCATTTCTCCTGAAATGGAGAATAAAGCGATATGCACCCCTCCACAAACAAACCCTTCCGTTACGCTGACTGACCTGCAGCCGAACACAACTTATTATTACTGTCTGGAAGCCGGGAATGGATACAGTTTTGTGCAAAGTCCCACTCACCACTTCACCACACATCCCAATCAGGTGCCCACAATAACCAAACTGCAAATGCTCAACCAAGGTCCTCTCAGCATCACTCTACAATATGAACTGACTGATAATGGTGGAGAACCTATCACCTCTACCGGCTTTTATTATCGTGTGGAGAATGGCCAAGAGGAGCAATGGTCTGTTGTTCTACAAGAAAGCCCTGTTTTTCAAGCCCGTATCAGCGGACTGCAAAAAGAAAAGTCCTACACTGTGCAAGCATACGCCACCAACTCCATTGGCGAAACAAGAAGCGAACCATTTAGTTTCCATACCGGTCAGGCGGTCATCACTACCGCTCCGGGCACATTATCCCAAGCAATGGATAGCAATGAAAAATACCAGTATGCCTCCCTCAGCATCGCCGGACCGCTAAACGGTACTGACATACGCTTTATTCGTGAAATGTTAGGAAAGGATATCAACGGAAAAGAAACTCCCGGACGAATGAATATGCTCGATCTGACAGATGCCGTTATCTGCTCCGGTGGAGCAAGTTATGACGGAATGAGGTATACGGCAAACAACCTGATAGGATACGGAATGTTTGCCAATTGCACACACCTGCAAAAGCTACTGCTGCCGGGCAATACCCGAGAAATAGAGGAGAACGCCTTTAAGAACTGCCCTGCACTGAAATCGTTTCTGATTCCTGCCACCACCGCCAAGGTAATGCCTTCCGACAGTTGCAGCCAACTTGCCGCCATTGAAGTTTCGGCAGGAAATAACGTATTCAGTAGCATAGACGGCATTCTGTACGACAAAGAAGGCACTCGGTTATTCTGGTTTCCGGAAAGCAAGGAAAAGATACTAACTTTTCCTTCCACCCTTACAAGCATTGAAGAATATGCTTTCCGCAACTGCCGCATGCAAGTGCTTGAACTGCCGTCCACAATCAGCGAAATAAAGAAAGGAGCTTTCTACGGAGCTCAGTTCGAAACAATCATATTGCCAGAGCAACTCGAACTTATTTCTTACGGTTTACTTCAAAATTGCAAGAATCTGACATCGGTTACATTGGGCAAACGCACCAATTACCTATCCGGTTACTGCTTTGACGGTTGCCCCTTACAACACCTATATGTGACAACGGAAGACCTTCCTCCGATATGCCAGGCAGAAACTTTTACGGAAACTCTCTTCAAAAACTGTACTCTTTATGTCCCTAGAGGATGCTTGACCATGTACCGCAACTCCACATATTGGGGAAAGTTTGAGAAGATTACAGAAAGGCCTGATTAGAGCAGAATAACCGCATCAAAAGCTTTGTCTATTTCTGCACAGTTATGAACAAATTATGATAAGGTGATAGGGGGATAAGGTGGTAAAGTGATAACACTCTGTGATATATAGTGCAGCTACTTTATCACCTTACCACATTATCACCTTATCACTCTTTTATTCCTTTTTCAGTATCGTCGCAACTTCCCGCTCCAGGCTCTCCCACTGCTTGCGATAGGCTTTCGACTGCCGCTGCACCGGTAAAGGGAATTCTGCATCCAACGCCTCTTTCAGGCGTGCTATAAGATAAATGCTGTCTTCTTTTGAAACTGATTTCTCTGGCAAAGCATTCTTCTTCTGCCAGTATAGGCGTATTTGTTCATCAGCCAGTATACGGCGACACGCATCACTACCACAAGTGTTTCCATAAACAGGAAAGATTACCAAATCGCCCTCATGCCGATTAAAAATCCCCCAATACCCAGCTAAAGCCGCTATTACAGAAACCAATGCAATCGAAGCAGCCACATACCTATACACCGGATGCTTCTTCTTCTCAAGAGCCGCAACGACATCAGCGGCCGAAGCGTAACGCTTTTCCGGCTTGTTTTGAGTACATTTCCTCGAAATAGCCGCAAGTTTCTTATCCTTCAAAATAGTAGCCATCTCTCCGATTACCACTCCCAATGAATAGATATCAGCCCGCAAATCCAACATCACGCCGACTTGCAAAGCTTCGGGTGCCAGATAATAACGAGTTCCGGCAGGTATCTTCAGCACATCATAATCGTCACAATCAGAAAGACTGAAGTCTATCAGTTTCACATTGTTACCATTATATGTAATCAGAATGTTGCCCGGTTTCAAATCCCGATGGATAATCTGCTTGCTATGCAAGTATTGCAGTGCATCGCACAATTCTGTAATAATCTTGTGTGCCAGCGAATGAGTCAGTTTATTCTGCTCCATAAAGTCTTTCAACGTGACTCCGTCAATGTATTCCAGAAGGATGCAGCGTCCCAATCCGGCAGTTTGTTCCCAGCCCAGAGTGCGACATATATGAGGATGCTCCAGCCTGTATCCGATGTTGAATTCCTTGCGGAGCGCCTGCTCATGGAAACAGCTACCGAAATAAGATTCCTTCAAAGTTTTCAGAATATGCAACCTGCCGTAACGTTCGCAGCGGAGCAAGCGATTGTAACCGGAAGAAGATGAATAGATTTCCTTGATACCTGAAAACTGCTGCCCGTCGGGAAACAGGTCTTTTTCCACAAATCCGGATGTTATCTCATCTTCTTCCATGCTACAGGCAGTTCAGTAATGTTAAGCCGCCATTACGTCCGGCAATAAAAGGAGAGGTCCGAATCCCGTCGCGCAACACATAAGACAATGAAAGGGGTTGTCCCATCAGAAAAGAAGCCACCTCAAAACAATCCCCCTTGCGCAGTTTGGACTCTTTGGATTCCGCCACTTCAAAAAAAGCATCTCCTTTATAGAGCAAACGTAAATAGCGATTGGGCGACCAGCCTATTTCCACCTCCGAACCCGGAACAAGTTCTTTTGCCGATAGTTGCTTAGTCGAAAAAAAAGAAGAATTATAAGCCGTACTTGACTTGAGCCACAAGCAAAATCCGGAAAAATGTTCATATCCTACATAGCGAGCCAATAAATCAAGTGTATGGCTACGCGGCATGTGGCTATCATTGACATATCCCCACAATCGTTTCAGAGTAGAAGTAGAAATAGCCTGGCCGGTCTGTTGCTCCAAATGGAAGGAAAACTCATCAAAATCGGTGGTTGTACGTAAAGGCTTAACATACCTTTTCTCCACGAGCAATAACAGTTCGACTATTTCGGGTTTATATATATTCATTTTATCCATACAGTTTATATAGTTGCAAAGATAAATAAAATCATTTTATTATTGTATATTTGCTCCCCTTATTCAGATGTAATTCATCAAATTTTCAACATAATATGAAACAAGTAAACTTATTGCTTATGTCAGCAGCTATGACATTGGCTGCCTGCGGCGGGACAAAAGACGCAGGGCAAGCCGGAGTACCACTTATCGAGCGGTCGAACATCAAGATTGAAGGCAAGCGCATGACTCCCGAAGCTCTCTGGGCTATGGGGCGTATCGGCGGTGTAGCCGTATCTCCCGATGAAAAGCAGATTGCTTACACGGTAGCTTACTACAGTGTGCCGGAGAACAAGAGCAACCGTGAAGTCTTTGTGATGAACACAGATGGAACAGGCAACCAACAAATCACCCGTACTCCTTGGCAGGAGAACGAAGTAAACTGGATAAAAGGCGGTACTAAACTGGCGTTCCTTTCTAATGAAAGTGGCAGCAGTCAGTTGTGGGAAATGAATCCTGATGGCAGCGGACGCAAGCAATTGACGCAATATGATGGTGATATCGAAGGTTATTCTTTCTCTCCCGACGGCAAGAAGTTGCTTTTCATTGCACAAGTGAAAACTAAACCAAGTACCGCGGATAAGTATCCTGATCTGCCTAAAGCAACGGGGATCATCGTTACCGACCTGATGTACAAACACTGGGATGAATGGGTAACCGGTGCTCCACATCCTTTTGTAGCCGATTTTGATGGAAACAGTATCAGTAATATAAAAGATATACTGGAAGGGAAACCTTACGAAAGCCCGATGAGACCTTGGGGTGGCATCGAGCAACTGGCATGGAGTCCTGCCGGAGACAAGGTAGCATATACTTGCCGTAAAAAGACCGGTCTGGCATACGCCATCTCCACCAATTCGGATATTTACATCTATGACCTTGCAACTAAGAAGACAGACAATATCACCGAAGAAAACAAAGGTTACGACACGAATCCTCAATACTCTCCCGATGGTAAATACATTGCCTGGCAGAGCATGGAACGTGACGGTTATGAAGCAGACTTAAACCGCCTCTTCATTATGAATCTGGAAACAGGTGAGAAACGTTTCGTCAGCAAGGAATTTGAATCGAATGTAGACGGTTTCTTATGGAATAAAGACTCTAAAAGTATTTATTTCATCGGTGTCTGGCATGGTGAAACACAGATTTATAATGTAGACCTTGCTGCCAATGATAAGATTACACAATTGACAGACGGCATGTATGACTATGCTTCCCTTGCCCTTGCAGGAGATAAGGTAATCGCTTTACGCCATTCAATGAGTATGGGTGATGAAATCTATGCCGTATCTGCCACCCGCAACGGTGATGCTTTTGCCGAAGCAAAGCAACTGACCTTCGAAAACAAGCAGATTTACGACCAATTGGAAATGGGTAAGGTTGAAGCTCGCTGGATGAAGACTACAGACGGCAAACAGATGCTGACATGGGTAATCTATCCGCCACAGTTTGACCCGAATAAGAAATACCCCACCCTCCTGTTCTGTGAAGGTGGTCCGCAAAGCCCCGTAAGCCAGTTCTGGAGTTATCGCTGGAACTTCCAGATTATGGCTGCCAACGATTATATCATCGTAGCTCCCAACCGCCGCGGTCTTCCGGGTTTCGGAGTAGAATGGAATGAGGCTATCAGTGGAGATTACGGCGGTCAGTGTATGAAGGATTATTTCACAGCGATTGATGAAATGGCGAAAGAACCGTTTGTAGACAAAGACTGTCTCGGTTGTGTAGGCGCCAGCTTCGGCGGCTTCTCCGTTTACTGGCTTGCCGGACATCATGACAAGCGATTCAAAGCATTCATCGCACATGATGGTATCTTCAACATGGAAATGCAATATCTGGAAACTGAAGAAAAATGGTTTGCCAACTGGGATATGGGTGGCGCATACTGGGAAAAACAGAATCCGGTGGCTCAACGCACATTCGCCAACTCTCCACACCAGTTTGTAGACAAATGGGATACGCCTATCCTTTGTATTCACGGTGAAAAGGATTACCGCATTCTTGCCAACCAGGCAATGGCTGCTTTTGATGCTGCCGTAATGCGTGGTGTTCCTGCCGAACTGCTGATCTATCCGGACGAGAACCACTGGGTATTGAAACCTCAGAATGGTATTCTCTGGCAGCGCACATTCTTCGAATGGCTGGACGAATGGCTGAAAGAATAAAATTTATAAAAGAATAATCCCCCTCTACCCTTATACTGAAAAGAGATTATGCCTCTGCAGGCATAATCTCTTTTTTGTCTTATCCCCTCCCACACCCCCTTCTCACCCCGATTTGTGACATATTAGGACTCCTCCTCGGACAAAACAGGACTACCACCCCTCAAAAAGCACATCCCGTCACGACGCTTTTCCATAACTTTGCAACATATTCAACAACACACGAAGAATAATGAAGTTATTACAGTTAATCACATGTACACTACTTGCACTCCTGCCATTCAATAGCAGAAACGCACAGGCACAAGAAGCCTTACCGCGTATTGCCTTAAGCAGCAACCTGCTTTCGTGGGCAACACTTGCTCCCAATATCGGTGTAGAAATATATATAGGAAAGAAACTCTCCATAGCCGCCGACGGCAGTTACGGCATGTGGAATTACTCCCATACGCATAGCAGCATGCAGACCTGGAGCGTAGGCGGCGAAGCGCGCTACTGGCTGCAAACCCGGCAATACGGATTCCGCCGCACTTACATCGGCCTGTCCGTCCGTGGTGGAGAATACGACCATTATAACTGCAGCGACGGACACCGTGGCGAAGCCCTGCTGGCAGGCCTCATCGCAGGCTACCGTTTCACCCTTCCGGGCAACTGGTTCTTCGATGCCGGGCTGGGTTTGGGATACATCCATACCCGCTACGACCGCTACTTCCGCAACAAACGCTTCAAAACATACGAATTCAACGGAGAGCGCACCCGGAACGTCTTCGGACTGACCAACCTACATGCAAGCGTCATTTATCGTTTTCCCACTAAAAAAAGATAGAATATGAATGCACTGAATAAATACAATACCCGTTTCCTGCTCCTCCTGCTTCCGCTCATTGCATGCAGTTGCAGCCGCAAGGATATATTCAGCTATGAGGAACTGTACAACGGCGCCGTCCCCATCAGCCTGGACTGGCAAGGCATAACGCCCGACGAGCAGCCCGACATGCAAGTACATATATGGGGCACACACATTTCCGATGCCCGCGAAGAAATCAGTAAAGACACTCTGTTCAGCGTAAATCCCGGCACAGCCCCCCACCTTTGCCTGCTCGAAGCAGAATACGACATTGTGGTATGGAATGAACCGGAAAATGTCCGATTCGATGGCAAACAGTTCCATTTGCAGCCGGATGAAAATGGTTTCCTGCCCGAACCCGAAGCAGTATACGCAGGAAACTCCACCTTTGAAGTGACGGCAGGCCAACAAAATGAAGTTGTGATAAAGATACAACCCTATACACGTGTCCTAACCCTTAATTTCCGGATGAATGCACAAGCCCAGCAACGTATAGAAGGTATCACAGCCGTTTTAGAAGGTATTGTAGCCACTAAGAACCTGAGTGGAGTGGACAACGATGAAATCGCTTCAGGACGCATCGCATTAGAGTTTGTGCAAAAAGCGCCCGCCACCCGCAGCGCAACAGCAAGCATAGAGTATGTCGGCAAAAAGCGCTTGCTGGGCATACGGCCGGAAGAAGAACAAAAACTGATCATCACCCTGGCATACACCAATGGCGAGGAAGAAATCATAGAACAGGATTTGAGTTCTGCCCTTAGCGATTTCAATAACTTCGGCAGCTCCGCGGAGACGGATAATCCTGACAACCCGGACAACCCCGATGATGAAGATGATGAAGGTGATTTCAACCTTTCAACTGACATCAGTTTTGCCGGAGCGGCCGATGGAACCATTATTATCGAAGACTGGGTACGGGAAAAAGATACAGACCTGGATGCCAACAACTAACCATTTGTAAGAATTAAAAAGCAATCAATATGAGAAGGGATTATTTACACGCTGCCACCCTCTGCCTGATCCTATTTCTGGCGGGATGCAGCAGCACAGAACAAGAACCGGAAGGAATGCCCGATGGCCCCGTAGCTGTCAGCCTGACAGCCGGCATAGCCGATGCCACTGACACTCGCGTAGTGAACGGGCAGTGGGAAGCCAATGATTCCATAGGGCTTTGCATGAACTCCACCGGAAGCATGGAAATTGCCAACGAAGTGTTTAACTACTGCTACAAAGTGAGTGCCGCCGGAAGCAGCGCAAAAATGGCACCCGCCGAAGCGACCAAAACAGCCTACTTTCCCGCAGACGGCAGCAAAGTGGACTTCCTTGCCTACCACCCCTACCGGACAGGCGGTCTGACGGCAAGCTTCACCCTGCCCGTCGACGTCAGCCTGCAACCCGCCACCGACCTGCTGACCGCTCGCACCGACGGACACGACCGCAGCCTCCCCGCCATCTCCCTGAGCTTCGGGCACCGGCTGGTGAAGCTGAAGTTCACCCTGAAAGGCAGCGGTATCATCAGTAACGACCAACTGGCAGGCGCAAGCCTCGTCATTAAAGGAATGAATACGAAAGCCACCTGCCAACTGGCGGACGGCAGTATCACCGACGCCGCCACACCGCAGGAGATCATCGTACCCCTGAATACGCAGGGCACGGCAGGCGAAGCCATCGTACTGCCCCGCCGCGCAGCCGAAGGAATCAGCTATGTGGTGACGCTGGCCGACGGAACCATCTATACCGCCTACATGAGCGCCTTGCAAGAACTGAAAGCAGGCACCCAAAACACATTCCACCTGACCCTGCGCCCGGTTCCCGCCACCGTATCCGCTACTGTAGAGCCATGGAAGGACGGTGACGAAACCGACCTTACCTCGTCCGTCGTAGTGGTGACCACCTCGCCCGAAACATCCGCAGGAATTGCCGGAGGCACCGCAATGGGCATCCGTGGCATTGGTGAACGGGGCACGGACAACGCGCACTACACCTATGACGGCACCAACTGGCAAGCCACCGTCCCCCTCTGGTGGGACACGCTGGGAGACAAAGCCAATCTATACGCCTGGTTACCCGCCAACGAACAAAACCAGCCCGACGACAACCATTTACTCTTATGGAACATCCCCACCGACCAAAGTGAAGGATACGCCGCCGGCGACCTGCTGATAAGCCACAACGTGAGCAACCTGCCCACGGGAGAGCCTGCCGCACTCAGATTCGGCCATGTGCTCAGTTCCGTTACTCTGGAACTGCTACCGGGCATCGGCTTCACTGCCGACGACCTGCCGCGCGCCACCCTTCTGCTGAACGGCTATCCCACGCAGGTGACAGCAGACATCCGCACCGCCACCCTCAGCAAAGCCGGAGCACCGGCTGACATCACGCCCGTAAAAGACGGCGCCACTTTCCGGGTTTTGCTGGTGCCCTGCACCAAGACAGAGGGCGAACTGATGGCTACCGTCAGTCTGGACGGCGGAATCTATCCCTGCCGGGCAAAAGCGGACGGTTTCAGCTTCCTGAGCGGCAAGCACCACACCTTGCGCCTGACGCTCAACAAGACCGGAGTGGTGATGAGCGGAAGCGTATCTCCTTGGGAAGAAGGAAGCGACGGGGATTTCACCATACAGTAACAATAAACTTATAGGATAATAACAAATAATTAAAAAGACAATGAAAAAGATTATGATTTTAGCAACCGTTGCCGCAACACTGGCAGCCTGCAACAACGAAGAAGACGCATTTGTAGACAACAGAGACCCTAATGTGATTTACATGACGGCAGGAGTGGATGCCGTGGCGGTAACACGGGCTGAAGCAGCCACCTTTCCAAATGCTTCAAGCGGAACCCCAAAAATTGCCGTAGTGGCACGCTACACGAACACAAAATTGGCCACCGACTGGAGCAGTCCTTATATAGACCATGTATCTGCTAATGTAGCAAATGGTTCGGGCTCTAATTTTGCTTTCAATTGGGAAGCAAGCGACACTCAATATTGGCCTGTGAGCGGTGAGGAATTACGGTTCCTGGCTTACAGCCCCATAGATAACAGCAGCACTGTAATAAAGAACCCTGATACAGCTAATAAAATCAACATCTCATTGGCAGCTACTCACACAGACATGCCGGACGTAATAGTGGCTAACAAGACATCGCAAAATGAAGACATCACAGGTAAGAAAGAAAACACGGGCGACCAGAACGGTCCTGGAACAGGCGCGCAAAAACCTGTCACCGTGGATTTCCAGTTTAAGCATATCCTTAGCCAACTGGATGTGGTGGTGAAAGGAAAGAACAGCAATAATAAAGCAGTGATAGATAAAGTAGAGGTGATTGTAGACAAAGCCCAGGTGAAAAAAATCTTTGATATGACCGTAGACCTGACGGCAAATGCTGCAGGTTGGGATACTAATGGCGATGCTGGAGGCGATCTGACCTACACGTACACTTCTCTTGGAAACCTAAGCACAGGTGGAACCACTATCAATGGTGACACTCCCATCCTGCTATTCCCCGATACGCAAAACAATATTAAAGTAAAGGTATGGGTGAAAGACGATAGTTCAGCGGCTGTAGAACTGCCTACCGTAACATTAAGTGACGCTACAACAGGAGGAGGAGGAAACGCCACCCTGCAGACCGGGAAAAAGACCACGCTGACAATTACCGTAAATGGTGTGGAGATATCTGGCATGCAAGGCGGAGTGACGGATTGGACTTCTAATGGTGAATTTAACGCCGACATCCAATAACTATTCATCCCTTTATTAAAACTCTCTACCCGCAATGAAACGAACCCTCATACTTCTGCTGCAAGCGGCAGCCGTCCTTCTGCTGACGGCTGCCTGCCAGGCAGACCTGCTCACAGAGCAGGATGAAACCCTCATACCCGACCCTTCGGCTCCAATAGAACTGAGCGGAAACGCGCCGATAGAGACGGAAGCCAGTGGCGTGGTGACACGGGCAGATGGCGACCGGTTGCCATTCACACTCTATGCTGTGCCAAGCAGCAGCAGTAGCTGGCCCGCAGCTCCCTACATCAACAAGGTAGATGCTACCTTGGCAAGCGGTAGCGGCACAGCACGGGCAATCTCTTTCAGCCCAGCCGCTTATTGGCCCGTAGGTGGACAAAGCCTAAAATTCATCGGTGTGATGAAGGCAAACGGAGCAACTACGCTAAGCAGTGGCAGTGTCTCCCTCACAGCAGGAAAAGGAGAGGATAAGGATGTACTGCTGAGTAATAACTTCACCGGAAACAAAAGTAATCATTCCGGAAGTATGACCTTCAACCGCCTCATGGCAAGGCTCATTGTGAAGCCGGGAGCGGACAACAAACAAGTGGTAACCTGCAACATCAACGGAGGAAGTTCCAGTGCCACTTACAATGTATTGACGGAAGCTACAAGCAACCAATCGGGCACACATACCATCAGCTACAGTACCAACAGCGACTCGCAAACGTACTACCTCATTCCCGGCACCGAGATTTCAGAACTGACCAATGTCGCGGCAGGAGGAACCTATAAAGGGACAATCCAGCTGACTAATAACAGTGGAGCCAATACCAGTTTCACTACTACCGCAGGGTACAGTTACACTATAGAAGTGACTGCCTCACAAGTAAAATTGACAATAACGACCAACAATTCCATCGGCTGGGAGAATGGCGGGGACATCAACCTACAATAACAATGAACCGTAATATATAATATATACTTTTTAAAAGACTGAATTATGAAACGATATACGAGCTTTCTGCACTTCATCCTTCTACAGGTTGTCATCATGATGACATCTTGCAGCTCCGATGATACGTATACGGATAACCTCACTACCAAGCCCGGTGCAGCCAAGCCCCTATGTATTTCTGTTAACCGGACGGATTTCCTATCAGATAGCAAAAACGCAGAAACACGCACAACGCATGATGATGCTTTTGCAGCCAGTTTTAAGAATGATGACCGGATTGGCATTATAGGTATAAGCGGAGGTACTGTGGTATTCAATAATTTGGAATATAAATATAATAACGGAACATGGGAAGCAGTGGGTGACATTTGCTATGCACAAGCCAATATGACGTATATCGCCTACTACCCTTACAGCACTACAATGAACGGAAAGAAGTCTGAAACTGAAATACTTAATGCCTTTACTGTGCCCACAGACCAAAGGAACCAAAAAGATGAGAACGACCTGATGGCAGCTACTATCAACGTAACAACAAGCCAATCTCAACTGACATTTAGTATGAAGCATCTGCTGTGCTTGCTGGTACTGCAAGAACCGAAGAGTTATATTTACAGATGGGACAACAAAGAGATTCCGGTTACTCTTGAAGGGGACGACATAAAGTCTGATAACGAGTTCACTTATAATGGTACAAACTATACCATAAATATCGGTACAAAATACCTGTTAGTGAAACCTGGCAACAATATAACAATAAAAGCAACGAGAAATTCAGATTACAATATGGTATTCTCATGCCAGAAAACGGGAATAAATACTACTGCAAACAAATGCCATAACGTAAACTTCACATTCAAACTAACCGAGAATAACGATGAAACATATGCAAAAGATCCCTTTTACAAAACCGCCGATAACTTTGGTTTTCCCTGCCCAAACAATTGGAAAATAGTGCCGCCAGGATGTACAAAAGTAGGAACAGTGGTGTGTCGCATTAATAATGACCGTAAGGTTTACTTTGTTACTAATAATTCCCCTCATAATGAAGGGATCGATAATCAGACATACAAAACGATTAACAATGAAACATTAACAAATATACGAGGATACGTAGTTTCAGAGTATGTCCATCCGGAAGGCCCACTTTTCAAAACAAATAGATACGGGGATGTTCCTCTGAGTACAACACTGGAACAGTATAAAGCAGTACATGGATTTGCATATACATATACATCTAAAGCTTTCGATGAAATGTTGTCAAAAGGGGAGGAAGAATGCCCACCTTATGAATATCTAAGGAAAAGTGAAAATCATCTTAGTAATACCAGCAAGTGGTTCATTCCCGGAATAGCAGAAGCTAACAGTGCAACGCAAAAACGTTATAATGACGGAAGAAGATTCTGGACATGCGAACGTGTCAATAATGAGTCAGCTGCACAATTTATGTATTGCTCATGTAATGGAGTTAACCTAGAAATTAACAACCTCCCATATACTTCTGAGCTTTACACACTTTTCATGCTGGCATTCTAGTATATCCGTCCGCCACTCTTTAGTATCAGTTTTTTTAATCCCCCTCGCACGCTCCCAATCGAATGAACGAGCATGCAGGGCGCTTATTATTATTAACACCCCCAAAAAAATATCATTACTTTCATTAAATGTTACCAGATATGAAACGATACGCGCATTATTTATCTCTCTTACTACTGACACTGACTGCCATCGCATGCAGCCCCGATGATGAAAGCATCTCGCCGGTGACACCTCATGGCGCACACCCCATGCGGATAGAGGTGACCGCCCAGCCCTTCGCACCCGGAGATGAAGAAACTAAAACGCGCGGATACTCGGGAGATAATTTCAAATTTGAAAAAGACGAACAGATAGGCATCATCGGAATAAAGAATGGTACGGTTATTATCAATAATTACGCATATAAATATAACGGCTCAAGCTGGAGTCCGGTAGATGATGCGAAATTTTGCTACCTTGAACAGGGAATGAAATACATTGCTTACTATCCATACGACAGTAAAATGGACGGGAAGAAAAGCAAAGAAGAAATATTAGCGGCTTTTGAAGTGCCCACCACACAAAATTTCAATCCCCAAATCGATTTGATGTACAGCGAAGTATCTCCCACAACATCCACACTGTCATTCAAAATGGAACATGCACTCGTCCTACTGTCATTCCCGTTTCCGCAAGCTAAACTTGAATGGGAGGGGGAAACATTGTACAGCATGTTTGATAAAAACGAGATATCAAAGCCTAGTTTTACAGTGGGTGGTGTAAAATACACCATCAATATGGATAATAATGTTGGTGACATAAAACTGTTGGTGAAACCCGGAAGTAATATAAAAATAGTTTGTGGTGTTTCAGTTACGGGTATTGGGAACGGCCCACTTTCATGCGAATCTCAAGTTACATTGAAAGCTAATACAAGTTACACGGTAAGACGGAAGTTCAAAATACCATCCGATTATATGATACAAGATGGTGGGAAGTTTTGTATGAGACAGAGTGACAATTTCGGATTTCCATGCCGTATTCAAAATATACCGGAAGGATGTATCCAAATAGGGACTGTGATATTAAAAATTATGCATGGGGAAATATATCCATCAAATGGTATTGAAGTTAATGTTGAAGGTGCAACCTGGCTAACAGTAATTGAAAAAGGCAACCCCCTACCACGCAACGAACAAACATACCTTAGACCCGATGGTACTGGGAAAAAGGCCAGTGAGTGGAGAGGTTACGTGCTCAGCACGTATGTTTATAATGGCAAATACTGTACTAGTTATAGCAACACCAGCAGTAATGATGTTATGGATGCCTTAGGCGGTACAAGAAACCCGGCAATGAAAAATTTCAGTTATCAGGGATTTACCAGAAGCTATAATGTTGTAAACAATACTGCCTTGAGAGACAAATTTCCAGTATTTAAACCTCTGTATGATGGAAGTTTGCAGCAACCTAAAAACACCAGTAAATGGTTCTTACCTGGCATTTTCGAACACTACGCGATAATGCGGATTCCCAGTAATGATCCGGAACCGAGCCAATGGCTAACTGATTATCCTACAAATGAAGCTAAATACCCGATCTGCTATTTTGACCATGCTTACATAACCTACCCCAAAGATGTTCTTTACAACGATGCAGCGAACTATAAAATAGATACCCGTTATTTACTTGCATTCTAATCCCCCGTCCCGGCGGATGTGTCATCCGCCGCTCTTTAGTATACAGAAGAACAAATATCGCCCCTTTCACTCCCAATCGAATGAACGAGAGTGAAGGGGGCTTCTCATATTTATTAACGCCAAAAAACAAATAACAAATGGCAAAAGAACCAACCCAAAAAGCCAAGCTCTCACTCAAAGCACTGGAGCTGACGCTGACCAAGGACGTGACAAACGATTATTATCTCATGCCCAAGTTACAGAAATGCCTCGACATGGCCGACCTCGCCCGCGAAGTAGCCGCCATGAGCACCCGCCAGGAAGACGAGGACGAGATAAAGAGAATAGGAAACCTGCTGATGAAACGCATGGTGTGGTACCTCTCATCGGGCTACAGCCTGAGCACCGTGCTGGGATACTTCCGCCCCACCGTCAACGGTGTGTTGCTGGAACCGGAACTCGCTACCGCCCCCAGCCGCGACCGCATTAAGTTGGGCATCAGCTATTCCATGAGTCAGGATATGCGCCAGGCACTGGCCGAAGCGGAACTGGACGTAGAGATACAGAAAGCCACCTCAGGCCCGCAACTCTACTCCGTGGTCAGCGCCCAGGACGCACTGCACCCGGACGCCGCCACCCGTGGCCAGGGCGTGCCCGTCAGCGCCGGAGAGGCCTGCATCATCAAAGGCAAGAACCTCAAAGTGGGGCGGTACGGACGAAAAGATAGGTGTGACGCTGACCCGCCAGGATGGCTCGTCGAAGGAAACTGTCTTCTTCCCCGTCTCACGGCTCTACCCCAACGCTCCCACACAGGTGGGCTTCGTGATGCCCGCATCGGCTTCCGAAGGGTCGGTATGGAGCGTGACGCTGTGCACACAGATAGGCAGCAACGGAGCAAAACTGCTACAAGCCCCACGCACAGTAGCCATGCCGGACTACTTCGTGGTAGGAGAAGTGAGCGAAAATCCCGGTGGCAGCGGAGGCAGCGGTGACGGTAACATAGAGGAAAATCCTTTAGAATAATGCCGAAATGACGAGGGCGAAGCGTGCGCCCTTATAAGAACGAAGCGGACGCCCTCGTAAGGGAGAAATGAATGCCCTCATAAGGGAGAAATGAACGCCCTCATAAGGGAGGAGCGGACACCCTTAACGGATATACGCCCCAAAAGTAAACAGAAAAGCCCTGCAAAGCGCATGGAGAAATCTCCGTAGCTTTGCAGGGCTTTCTTTCTATGCAATTTTCCCTAACGTAATTTCTCTGCGAAGCAAATTATAATTGTATCGCGAACTTTGATAATACAAGCCTGTTTCAACATCCAATATCTTTTCATAAAGCTGCGAATTGTACACCAAACCCAAAGCCTCTTGCAAAGGCAGGTTAAACTCTTCCATCGTCCACACTACCAAACGTTCTACCAATGAATCTATCAAAAATTGAGTTTCATTATTCATAATCTTTGCAATTTAGAAATGGATAATTCTGTTCCAAAAAAATACTGCTTATTCAACTTTCTGTAAGTCAACTCTTCTACCAAAGTCTCCAACGAAATAAGCCGACGGACATAACGCTCTAATTGAAAAGCAACCCCATCATCGGCCACCGGACCAATAACCACGTCATAACCATGATAATAACCCGTATTTGCTGCTTCACGGTTAGCCAATACAAATAAAGCCCACTCCTCGGACGGGGCATCAAATATCTTCACCCGTAATCCTGCATCATCCAGCAAATTTTCATCAAAAATATATGCTGACACCACAGGTTCTCCTTTACCCGAAATCCGCACACGCCGACTAGCCATTTGAATGGCTTGTTCCTCTATATCAGTCAAATAAAAACCACGTCCGAAATCCTTATTCGGACTGCATTTATCAAGTTTGATAGTATCAATAGTTACATTTGAACCGTGATAAAGCGTTATCATATTAATGCTCCTCCATTTCGTTTGCATATTATAGAAAGATCATTCACTGCATCATCCAACGAAAGTTGATGTTCAGCCTCGTAGCACTCATCCAAAAACTCCAACCCTTTGAAACGTTGCAGATAGGCAAATGCTTGCTTGGCACTGAGCCGGTAACGAGTAGCAAAAGCATTTATACAATAAATGATATAAGTCACTCTGTTTTGAAGTTGCTTATCCATGATTCATCCTCCTCTTCTTTATTTTTCTGAGAACAAAGATAATGAAAAGCCTCATACTTCAAAACGCACGACTAGAAGAAAAAGCAAATTTTACACCTCCCAGCATTTCCAACCCCGATTGGCACAGATATAAACCACATAGGTGCGCACATGGTAGTTAGGAAAACGCCTCAGCGTATCTTTCGCATAGCGGTGCACCTGCTCCACATGCTCGGCCAGAGGGGAATCCAACGCCAGCACCTTTTCCGCATCCTTTGCCTTGAAGTATTTGAACTCCACCAAGCGGTCGTCCGTATAATAATCAGTGCCCGGTATGCCCGTCATCTCAAAATCGGCACGACCTTCGGAGTTGTTCTGCTCGATGGCGAAGGTGTAGCACATACTCAGATAGCGCGATACCAGTTCGAAGAAGGAGCAGCGGATGAAGTTCTCGTTTATCTTATCGAACACCTGTGCGGGGAACTGGCCGAGGTATTGCTCGAAGTAGTTCTGAACGAGCGATTCGAACCGGCGCTCTTCCGTGAAACGCTCGTAGACGGGGGCGTAGCGCATGGCACCGCCGTCGATACGGTTCAAAACGTTGTAATAGTCCATATAGATGCTACGCATGGTCAGGTTGGGGAGCGTCATGCGGTAGGCACTTTGCAAGGTCGTCATGCCCAGGTAGAAGAGGCTGACGGGATAGAAGTTCTTGTCGAAGAACTTCTGCTTGTTGAACTTGCTGGAAAGGTCGGCAACATTGTAGTATAGCCCGTCGTTGATGACAAGGGCATCCAGCATCTCCTTGGAGTTCTCAAGCGAGAGGGTGAGACGGCGAAGCCAGCCTACATCGGTACGCAGGTTCTCGTCAATCAGCTCTTCGGGCACTTCACCGTTGCGGGTGGCAAAGTTCTTCAGGAAATAGGTCAGTATCGTTGCGTTGAAGAGCTTCTCACCACGGGGGCTGAAGCGGTAACCGTCGTAGTTGTTCACAATGAGCTGCCAGATTTCATCGTAACGGTCCTGGCTTCCGGTGTATTTATCAAGCACATAGCGCAGGTAGGTTTCCGTTTCGGCGTAGGTGAAGCCCAGCATGTTGATAAAGTCGGGATGCAGTGTCAGTATTTCGGCAATGTTGTAGCCGCTGGTCAGGTCGTCCATCGTCACGGGCAGCACGCCGGTGCAGAAGCAGGTGCGGATGCTGCCTTCGCCGATACCTTTCTTTATCACTTTGAAGAAGGTGCGCAGAAAGCTGTCTCTGGTGGTGACTTTCTCATAGAGCGGGTCGTTGTAGGAAGTCAGCAGCTGGTTGGTGAAGTTGTCATATTCGTCAATCAGGATATAGACTTTTGGCAGGTCGTGTTCGCGGGCATAGCTCAGGGCTTCTTCCAGCATCTGTGCTGCATTACCACGAGTAGTGAACTGAAAATCTCCGAAGACATCGCGATTATGAGTAACCATGATTTCCGCAGGACCGCAGTTCAGAATATTGAAGTTCTTCTCCAGCTCTTCCATGTCGTCCGCCATCACCATTGCCGAGAAGTCGTAGCGAACCACCATATATTGATTATGCTCCGGTGTGGGGTGGCTGCCTACATACGTTCCGCCGAAGAGTTCCCCGAACTTTCCCGCCAAGGTACGGTCATAATAGTGCGCCAGGGTAGACACCAGCAGGCTCTTCCCGAAACGGCGGGGACGCAGAAAAACGGGGGCATTATAAAGCTCCAGACGGGGGATATAGTCTGTCTTGTCGACATAATAGAACCCGCGGTTGCGCAAATCGGCAAAGTCCGCCACAGCATAAGGGATAGTTATACTTACTTGATTATTCATATTCATCACTGTCTTTGTTACAACCACAAAAGTACGAAAGTTTTTTGTATTAGCTTCTTCACATATAGATGTAATTTCTTCCCAAGCACCCTTTTTCCACCCCATCATTGGGAAAATCAGGGGATTATTTGAGCCATCACTGCATGTGTACGAACAAATTTCACCCCAATTGACAAATTATTATGTAATAATATAGAAATATTATAAGTATCACGTAACTTTGCGGCATTAAAATCATTTAACACAACAAAATGTTATCGAAAACATGCAAACGATAGAAAGATACGCTATTATTTCCCTGTTCCTGCTCCTCATAGCCACTGCCCTGAAAGCAGAAAACATCCAAAGCAATGCCGAAGCCATCCCCGACAGCATCCTTACCGAAAAGTACATCACACGCCTGCACCTCACCGATCCCGACCGTGCCCTGCTGCTGCTCAACGAAGCCGAACGACGCCGCACTCCCGGCCTGGAACCTTTCCGCATAGACTTATTGCGCAGCATGGTCTACGGAAGCAAATCAATGTACATCCTGAGAGAACGCTACATACGCCGGGCACTGGCAAATGATTCCGTGCAACTCGTTCCCAAACGCAAGTTGCGCGCCCTGAGCCAACTCGCCATGACTCTGGAACAACGAAACATGTACGAAGAAGGAATCCGCACCGCAAACGAGGCACTGCTCCTCGCCCGACAACTGGAACAATCGGCCAGCGAAAGCGAACTTCTCTCCATCATCGGGCGAATGTATGCCGGCATGCACCGCCCCAATGAAGGCATCAGCTACATGAAGCAAGCCATAGCCCGCCTGCAAAAAACGGAAAATGTGCGCGAACTGGCACAGATATCCACCACCTATGGTGACCTGATGTCCATCCTCATCGACAACAACCACCTACAGGAAGCCATAGAGGCCGGACTGGAACGTGCTGAAATTATCCGCCGCATGAGTCTGCTGCAAGGTCCGCCCCCCGGATACATCGACCAGCAATACGGATACCTATATTCCAAAATGGCCTACCTGTTCCTGCAGGTTCGCCAACCCCAAAAAGCCGCGGAAGCCTACCGCAACTACTCTGCCACCAACTATGCAAAATCCCCCTGGGGACAAAGCGAAGCCCTCCCCTACCTGATAGAAAGCGGGCAACACCGCAAGGCCATAGCCATCAACCGAAATGCCCAAAAACTCTTTGAGGGACAAGACACCATCAATAACTCTTACCTGATAGTGCTGGACCGCTTCGCCCGCTCCTACCGCGGACTGTAGCAACACGCCCTTGCCGACATTTACCAAAAACGCGCCACCGTGCTAACGGACAGTATCTATGCCCGCGAAAAGGAAAGCCGCGCGCAAGAATTTGCCGTCATCTTCGACACGCAGGAAAAGGAAGCGCGCATTGCACAGCAGGACTATCAGCTGAATATGCAACGCACAATCACCTACAGCGTCAGCATTATCTTGGTGTTGTCTCTCGTCTTCTTGTGGATAAACCACAAGCACCTGCACAAAATACGCGAAAAGAACCGCATAGCCGTGCGACAAATTGACGAACTGCTGGCACAACGCGAACAGTTACGACAAGTCTGGCAGAAAGAACTGGAACAGGAAGAACAAAAGCAGGAAGAAACCGGACAAGAAAAGTCGGAACCAGAAAAAACAAAGCAACAGGAAGCGAGAAAAGCAAGTGAAGAAGTAAAAGAAACTAAAAATATAGAGACGCCCAAAGCATCGCCTGTCCAACAGCAAAACAGACATATCTTTCAAAAAATGGAGAACAGCCTACTAAACGGAAAATCTTACCTTGCTTCCGATTACGGACGAGACAATCTGATAGAACTGACCAAACTGAACAAAAACCGCCTGACGGAAATCATAAAAGAATGCACCGGCACCACACCAAACACATACATCAATCGCCTACGTATAGAACACTCGGTGCATCTTATGAAAATATATCCACACCACTCCATCGAGTCCATTGCACAGGACTCAGGCTTCAACAGCAAGAATACATATTATGCAGCTTTCCGTGAAGTATTCGGCATGACACCGAATGAGTATAAGAAAGCACAGGAGAACAAAGCGCTTACACCTCCCGACATTTCCAACCAAGATTAGCACAAATATAAAAGACCTTTCAATTCTTCACATAAACGCTCTTTCACCTCACTAAGCGACACTTCCCGTTTCAACTCCTGTCGCAGTGAGGTCACTCCTTTATCCACAAATCCGCAAGGATGGATATAGCTGAAATAGCGTAAATCCGTATTCACATTCAGTGCCAGCCCGTGCATGGTGACAAAGTGGCTGCTACGCACACCAATGGCACATATCTTACGGGCACGTGGCGTATCCCCTTCCAGCCAGACTCCTGTGGCTTTCTCCAATCTTCCGGCAATGATTCCATAAGAGGCACACACACGGATGACTGCTTCCTCCAGCAAATGCACATACTCCTTCAGTCCCAATGAGAATTCTTCAAGATTCAGGATAGGATAACATACCAGCTGTCCCGGACCGTGATAGGTAATATCTCCGCCACGGTCAATATGATAGAGCGTGGCTCCAATCTTCTGAAGCTGTTCTTCACTCAGCAACATATTTGCCTCTTTACCGCTACGCCCTAAAGTATAAACGTGCGGATGTTCACACAAAATAATGTGATTTTCATACTCCTCCCCCGCCTGCTTGGCGCGAACAAGAGTATCAAACCACTCAGTCTGCCGGGTCCATGCATCGGCATACGGAATAATATTCCAGTCTGTAACATTCAGTTTCATGCCGACAAAGTTAAGATTTTAGGGATAAAATCGTATATTTGCCGACAGCAAAATGAAAAAAGATGAAACATAACTTCCCACAAGTAGATTTGCCGGTCGAAATGCTGGCATGGAGAATACGAGATAAAGAAGAATGATTTGATTATCCTAATGCCGGACACTATCATACAACTCAATGAACAAAAAGAAAAAGTGCGGCTTTGTTTCGTAGGCTTCTCCGCTCATTGTGTCAACGGCATCAACCTGCTGCAAGCTACTATGGGGTCATTCTCCAAAATATGGGACAACCCTATTATCAATGTCAACGATACTGTAGCCTCTTATTTTATAGATTATTTCGCACTACTGACGCGTATATCCATTGCACACCCCACCAGCACAGCTATGGGACAAAGTGTACTTCACAGCATTTTGCTTGGGATAAATACTCTCTATGCCCGTCGTCCGCAAAACATTCTTGCCAAAAGCCGTAAAGAGGAAATTTGCCATAAGTTTGTACAACTGGTTATCGAGAACTATATGACCGAACGTCGTGCCCAGTTCTATGCCGACAAATTAGGAATTTCATTGCAGCACCTCAGTACCACTGTAAAACAAGTAACTGGAAGGAACGTGCTTGATATCATTTCACATGTAGTCATCATCGACGTCAAGGCACGGTTGAAATCTACAGATATGACTATCCAGGAGATAGCCTATTCACTGAACTTCCCCAGTGCCTCTTTCTTTGGAAAGTACTTCAAGAGGCACATGGGAATGAGTCCGTTGGAATATAGAAATAGTTAGTACCTCAGTCGAAGGCTATTCAATACCACCGATACACTGGAGAACGCCATAGCCGCACTTGCCAGCATAGGGTTCAGCAATAATCCATTGATGGGGTAAAGCAGTCCTGCTGCAATAGGAATACCTATCAGGTTGTAGATAAATGCCCAAAACAGATTCTGATGAATCAAACGTACAGTTTGCCGGGAGAGGTTGAACGCTTTCGGCAATAGTAACAGGTCCGAAGTCATAAGGGTTACCATTGCTACATCCATAGCAATATCAGTTCCTTTACCCATGGCAATGCTGACATCGGCACAAGCCAAAGCCTGTGAGTCATTGATTCCATCGCCTACCATCGCCACCGTCTTTCCTTGAAGCTGGAGCTGACGGACAAACTCTTCCTTATCATCCGGCATAGCATCAGAAATGTATTGGATATTGCCCAAGCGTGCGGCAACAGAAGACGCAGTGCGTTCTCCGTCTCCCGTCAGCATATATACATCGATATCCTGAGTACGAAGTTCGCGGACAGCCTCGACGGATGTAGCTTTTATCTGGTCCTTGATAGCTACAATGGCAAGCAGCTCATTCTTACGTCCGAAATAAATGATACTGCAACTATCCGATTCATACTGTGCCAGCATCTCTCCCAATACATCAGTAAGAGCGGCATGATAATCTTTCAATAGTTTATGACTACCAGCCCAATACTCAGTACCCTGATAAGAAACTTTAATCCCTTTTCCGGTAATACTTTCAAAGCTGTCCAAAGCTGCCGGTTCGATATGCTCCTGTTCTTGCAGGGCAGTCACAATAGCAGCTGCCAACGGATGTTCGGATTTAAGTTCGGCAGCCAGAAGAACATCTTTATAGTGCTCCTCCTGCGGCTGTGCCCATAACCATCCGGTAACAGTGGGATGCCCTTCAGTCAATGTGCCGGTCTTATCCAACACCACCACATTCACCTTTCGCATCTGTTCCAGTGCCACAGCATCTTTTATCAGGATATGATGATCGGCAGCTTTACCAATACCTACCATCAAAGCCGTAGGCGTAGCCAACCCCAATGCACAGGGACAAGCAATCACCAATACGGAAACCGCTGATAACATGGCATGGGAAAGCATATCTACACCACCGAAGAACATCCAAATAAAGAATGTCAGTACGGACAAGCCCAATACTACAGGGACAAAGATACCTGTTACCTTATCCACGATACGTTGTACGGGAGCTTTACTGCCCTGTGCTTCCTGCACCATACGGATGATACGCGCCAGCACCGTTTCACTACCGACTTTCTCGGCGCGAATAATGAATGAACCTTTCTGATTGATGGTTCCAGCCAATACGTGCGAACCGGCCTTCTTTTCTACCGGGATAGGTTCACCGCTGATCATACTTTCATCGACATAAGAATCTCCTTCAGTTAAAAAGCCGTCAACGGGAATTTGCTCACCGGGACGTACGCTGACCAGGTCGTCAATTCTCAGCTGTTCCAAAGGAATATCCTCTTCCTTACCGTTGCGCACCACACGGGCTATCTTGGGCTGTAATCCCATCAGCTTGCGGATGGCGGTAGAGGTGTTACCTTTAGCACGCTCTTCCATCAGCTTACCAGTCAGTACGAAAGCGATAATAACCACAGCAGCTTCATAATAAACATGAGGCTCCAAGCCACGGCTATACCAGAAATCGGGGAAGAAGGTATTAAAAACACTGAACAAAAAAGCAATGGATGTACTCAGTGCAACCAAGGTATCCATATTACTGCGTCCCAAACGAGCCTGTTTCCAGGCACCGGTATAGAACGGTGTACCGAACAACACCAGTACTGGAATAGCCAATACCATCTGTATTTCGTTGGAATAAGGTACATGCATAAAGACCATGGAAAGCAACAGTAGAGGAATAGCAAATAGCCACGCTCCTATCACCCGCCCTTTCAGGCGACGGTAACGCTTCTGTTGTTCTTCCTCCTGGCGCTCTTCGACATGATCTTCTTCAATAATGAGGTCATAGCCCGCAGCCAGTACGGCAGCACGAATTTCTCCGGGTGTCAGCTTATCCATCTCGTATGAGACAGACAGTGTATTGGAAGCGAAGTTGACCGAAGCATCCGTAATGCCCACCAACTTGCGAACAGTCTTTTCTACGTTATTGGCGCATCCCGCACAATGCATGTTCAGTACGGGAAACGTCTGTTTCTTTAAATTAGCCATATATATTGTTTTTATGATTTATCAAAATTAGCTGATAATTGTACAAGAATGGGAGGAATGATAATATAACAGGCTGAAAGGCTTATATGCCTATTGCAAATTATCATTCAGCCCATACTCATACAGTAAGTAACAATCTCTACAGGCCGTTTGTTCGACTACTTCTTATCCTCTTGCTTCGACTCCTTAACGAACTCAGCTTCGTAGTTGAACTTTTTGAAACCAGCTTTCAGTTTGTCTACATTTGTCTTTTCAGCATCGTAGGTAATAGACACAGTTTTTGTTTTCAAGTCTGTAGAGAAATCTTTTACTCCTTTCTCAAATTTAATGTTGTTTTTCACCTTCCGTTCACAGTTTTCGCAATGCATCTGTGAAACTTTAAAAACAGCGGTACGGATATCTTTTGCCATCACTGCTGTTACACTCAATAAAGCTACTACGAGAGCAGCCATCATTCTTCTTGTTTTCATAAATATCTCCTTAGTTATTGGTTAATATTATTTTAGTTACGAGCTACAAGCTACTAGTTTCTTGCCAGATTAAACCTCAACCCGATATATGCCTTAGCACCATGCATCGGTCCCCACACCATGGTAGCATCGAAGTTCTCTCCCCATGGATTAGAGGCATCGATTATCGGATTCTTCTGCTTAAAGTTAGTCAGGTTTTCACCACCAACATAAATAGACCAGCGACGGAAATAACGCGTTACCTGGGCACTAAGTTGCTGGAAGCTGCCATAACGACGTTCCCACGAAAGACTGCCGTCAGCGAGTTCGTAAGGATCGGGCATCCTTCCACCCCCATTCAACTGAAGGGTAGCATCAAACTGCCATAGTCCCAGAGGTGTCTGATAGGAAGCTGTCAATAAACCCTTATACTTTCCGGTAAGTGGTTTCTCCATTAGTTTACCATTGTAGGTGGTCTTCGCGTCTGTCAGACGGTAGGCTGCCGTAAGGTTGAAACCTTTGAAAAACGGATAACTTGCCTCTACCTGGAACACATGTGAATAAGAACGTCCATCCAGATTATAAAAGGCCACTTCATGCGGATTGCTATCCATATCCACAACCACCTGTTTCAGAAAATCCGTATAGTAATACTCGGCATTCACATTCAACGTCTTACCAAAAACAGGAATGTAAGCAGACACACTTGCTCCGTAATTCCACGCTTCCTCCTGATCCAGATGAGGGGCAATCTTCATTTTACGGCTGCTTGCCAGGAGATAGTTATTCTCCGCCAATACATGATTGGTACGGTATCCCTTACCGGCAGACAAACGAAAATGCAGATACTCATTCGGATTATACTTGACGTGTGCACGCGGTGTAACAAAGAAACCATATTCGCTGCTGTAATCTCCCCGAATACCACCCATCAACATCAACTGATCATTCAGATTGAATGTATACTGGACATACGCTCCCGGAACAGACTCCTTCACTAATTTCTTCGTCAATCCGTCTTCTACCTGGTTTGTCAGCCGGTAATGCTGATCGAAACCATCATAATTGAAACTCAATCCCGTGGATAGACTATGCTGTTTGCTGAACTCCGTTTCAAAAAGCAACGAAGCATAGAAATTGCTTTGATCCACATCATACAGTTTACGTCCGTAAGTGGCATCCTGATTATGCAAAGTTCCTTGCAGAATCAAGGCAAGATTCGTATTCTTTTCTTTATCGAAAATATAAGCATTCTTGGTGAAGGCTTCGTAACGGTTTGTCTGGATGCCTATTTCGTATAGGTCATGAGTAGGTGTCTGTCCATGAGCTGTCTGACCACTGTTACGGGTTTCATGCAAAGCCTTTATACCTGCCTGAAATACATAATGATCGCCCATATACGCCCATCGGTTCCAGAAGTTATACTGCTCCACACGCGGAATATCCACAAAACCATCATCATTGGAGTCGTGAGATTTCGTCTCATTTTCATAATGCGCCAGCAAAGAAGTACTCCAGCGCTTCGAAAGCTTCACCGTAGCATCCGCATTAGCTTCATACCGGTTTGTGCTGCTGGCAAAAAGATTTGCCGACACCCAATCCGCTTCCGGCAACTGAGGCTTCTTGAACTCCACATTAATTTGTCCGGTTATAGACTCATAGCCATTCTTCACGGATGAACTTCCTTTACTGACCTGTATACTCTGCATCCATGGTCCTGGTACATATCCTAATCCATAAGGAGCGGCTGCTCCACGGAAATTCGGAATATTCTCAGTCATCATCTGTACATAGGTGCCGGAGAGCCCCAATAGTTTAATCTGTTTGGCTCCCGTAGCAGCATCCGAATAGCTTACATCGACAGAAGGGTTTGTCACAAAACTCTCGCCCAGGTTACAGCAGGCTGCACGTGTCAGTTCGGCACTGCTGATCATATCTTCGTTCATCACACTGGAGCGCAACTTCATGGTACCCATTTTACGGGTTACAATGTTCACTTCACCTAATTCCACTCCTTCACGAAGCACAATCTCAAGTTGCTGATTGCCCTTATCCACATGTACCGTATCATTTTCAAATCCGATAAAGCTAACTACAAGCAGATGGCTGCGGGCAGGTTTATGAATAGAGAAGTTACCATCTTCATTAGTGGTCGCTCCTTCGGTTGTATTTATCCAGAAAACATTTGCACCTGGAATGGGTTCTCCGGCAGTGTCTTTTACAACACCCGTCACTTGCGCCTGCAAGTTCAAGGTTATGGAGAGAAAAAGAAAAATATATAAAAATCTCATTATTCTTAAAATTCTATTAGTTCTTGCAATCATTTTAAATGACCTGCACTGTATTTGCTTCTTATCCGGTCCGTACTTGTTCCGTGTCTATACGCTTGGACTTGGTACGGACTTGGTATGGACTTGATACGGACTTGGTATAGTTAGGGCACAGTGCCTACCCTATTTGAAAGAAATGAAAATCTCTCAAACTTACAGGAGCGGATTCACTCCGTAATAAGGGAATTCTAAATGATGAGAACAGAATAAAGAGCCAAATACCGCCTTGAGCTGTCAGGATGCGGAGGTACATTATAAGCTACCTCCTCCAATTCACCTGTAGGCAAGGAGTATTGGAAATCCGGTAATGCTTCACAGAAAAGTTGAATAACCGGTACAGTTATAACAGGACTTTCGCACGAATACTTCACAAGATTTACCTTATAAAAGGTAGCCGTACAGCCTTCATCCTTACAAGATTTCTCCGGATTATGATAAGATTTGTGACATTTAGCACAACCATTGGTGCAGCATGCCTGCTCTGTGGCACAACGTGCACAACAATAGTGGACAATAGAAACTCCGGCCCCTGCATACACAACCGTCAGGGACAATAATATTGCCAATATGTAGCGAAGTCTCTTCATATCTGAAACAAAGATA
>QWCY01001199.1_pt1 | contig 38918 bp, 27 predicted proteins | sample 1972631 | NCBI WGS metagenome assembly QWCY01 (sample SAMN09866696, study PRJNA288562) | Human gut metagenome isolate pre1_stool, whole genome shotgun sequencing... | isolation source: gut | host: Homo sapiens | place: USA: California
TAATCAACTTACAATAGTTATCTAATACTAGTTTATGATTAGATGAACTTTTTTCAATTATACCTTCCATAAAATATACCTCCTACTATATATATCGTCTCTTTTTTTGCTTTTTTCTTTAAAAAAATAAAAAAAATTACGAAATGTTCGTAATCTCTATAAATCATTTAATCTTGCTTTAATAAACATGAGTATATATAAATATTTTTTTGCCTCTTTTTTTGTGTTAAATGAAAGGTCCTTTTAATTAATATACTTGATAGTATTATTCCATTCATCTAAAGAATAATCATCTATTGAAAAAAATAGAATCTTATTTACTTGCGTATAAGTAAAAGCAATATTATTTCGTAAATCTGAAATATAATTTTTATCAGTAGAAATTCTTATTTTTTTTAACAGTTCTATTTTTTCGTTCATCATTAAATCCTTTCTAAATAGTGGAAAACTATATTAAAGAGTTAGTATCTTTAATATAGTTTGGGAAGAAGATATAAAAATATCTAAATGTTGATGTCTAACACATCACATGATTAATATACACTCATTAATAGCTTAAATAAAGAGATTAGCTAACGGCTGTCACAGGTTTCATTTAATGTTACATAATACTTAATAAAAAGAAAAGTGAGGTTTTTAATCCTCACTTTAAGGCTATGCCTTTTGTTTCTTTAATAAATACAATCCAATAATAGCTAAAACGCAAATTCCTAAATATAAAACAATATTTGTATTATCTCCAGTTAATATTTTAGATAACTTATGTTGAGTTGTATCATTTTTAATTGTTGTTATAACTGGTACATAAGTATTAGTAATATTCATACCATCAATAGATGTATTATATCCTTTAACATAATCTTCACTGGTTGTATAATTGATTTCTTTTCCTTCTTTATATTTTGAAAGATTTCCAAAGTCATATGTCCAATCTTGTGATTTTGAAACATCTAGAAATGCAATTTCTTTTCCATCAGCATATAGACGTACTCTAATAGTATCAGGTCTTTGATGTGCTTGATCATGATTATCAATCCAAGTCTTAGTTCCTTTAAGATGAACAGTTTCAACATCATGACTATTTGTAATAATATAACCATCCTTTTGATTTCCAGTAATACCTACTTTATATCCTTTAACTTCATCTTCTTGAACTGTATAAACAATTTCTTTTCCGTCTTTATATTGATTTAAATCATCAAATGAACTAATCCATTGATTATCATCACTTAAAGTTAATGTTTTTCCAGTATCTTTACCATTAGCGTATAAATGAACAATAACTTGTTTAGCACGTTTACCATCTTGATTATCTTGATCATTCCATTCTTTTGTTACATTTACACTTGTTTTTAAGATTTTATGTGTATTTGTAATATCATAATTATTAATTTCTGTAGTATAACCTGCTACTTCATCTTCATCTACTGTATAATTGATTTCTTTTCCTTTTTTATATTTTGAAAGTTTTCCAAAATCATATGTCCAATTAGAATCTTTATCAACTACTTTTGAGGCAATTTCTACACCATCAGCATATAATCTAACAGTAATATTTTCAGGACGTTTTCCATCCTGATCGTGATTATCATTCCATGTTTTAGTTCCTTTAACTTCTACTGTTTCAACATCATGTGTATTGGTAATAATATAGCCTTTATCTTGACTACCTGTATATCCTATTTCATATCCATTCACTTTTTCTTCTTTTACAGTATAATTAATTTTATTTCCATTGCTGTATTGATCTAAATTAACAAATGAATCTTTCCAATGATTAGTATCACTTAATGTTAGTGTCTTTCCAGTATCTTTACCATCAGCATATAAATGAACAATAACTTGTTTTGTACGTTTACCATCATTATTGTTATTATCATTCCATACTTTTTCAACTGGTATCGTAATTTTTTCAACCTTATGTTTATTTGTTATTTGATAACTCTTTGTATCTTCATCATAATTAATTGTTTTATTATAATGAGCAACATCTACTTCATCTATTGTATATTGAATTACTTGTCCTTGATTATCATATTTTGGCATATCAACAGACCATTTCCAATTATTATCTTTTGTTACAGTAATTGTTTTAACAATTGTATCACCGTTTTTTATTTGTATTCCAATAGAATTTGGACGTAATCCATCGTAGTCTTCTACATCATCCCATGTTTTTTCACCACTAATATGAATAATTGGTTCAATTAAACCTAAGTTTTGGTTTGGTAAGTTATATTCATATTGTCCGTTATTAATCATTTCTTCTTTAGAAGGCATTGTTAGATTAGGAATTGATCCTGTTACAATTCTTTGATCTGTTTCACTTTTTGTAACTATATTATCAGATGTAACTTTTGAACTTTCTTTATCACTACCCTGATTGGCAATTGTTGCTTCATATTTTTCTAAAGATGTTTGATCAGACGATTCAAAAACAACTGTATATTCACCTTCAGGTAAACCTTCAAATTTGTAATGTCCGTTTTTATCTGTTGTAATTGTTGTTGGATGGGTAACTGTTTTATAAATATCTCTATCTTGTACAACTTCTTCATAAGCTTCAAATGATTCATAGCAATCACCATTTTTCTTAAGAATAGTCGCCTTAACATTTTCTATTCTTTTTTCACCATCCTCTAATTTACCATCTTTATCTTTATCAATCCAAACAGTTCCTTCTAATGAACGTTTAACAACATCTACAGATGCATCATCACTAAGCAAAGTATCTTGATGTAATGTAGAAATTGAATTAAGTAAATGATCTCCTTCTGCAGCAATAGCAGCATATTCCATTTTTAATTTAAAAGAACAATTTCCTTTTAATTTTTTATCTTTATAAGCAATAACTGTTGGCCATGCACCAATCAAGTCCTTACCTTTAATTATTACTTCTCCATTTTCTTCAACTAATTCAGCCTTTTTCCAACCATTTTCTTCTGTAACATCAGATGCTTTTATTCCATCTGCTTTTTTTCTTCCGTATTTTTCAGCATTATTTGTATACCAAATTTCAACATCATTTATTTCATCACCAATAGCTGCTTTATCTAATGTTAACCCTGTTAATTTATAAATTCCTTTCATGATTGTTCCATCATAACCATCTTGAGGCATTGTATCAACTGCAAAAACATCATCTCTTGCATTAGAATTTACATTACTTAATAATAAATTAAAATCTCCTTTATCTTCTAGTTCTAATATTGACTTACCTGTTTTACCTAAATAAAATTCATTATTTTTATTAACTGTAATTGATGTTGTAACTTCATTATTATTATAAGTTGTAAGCGGTCTTTTATCTTCGTCTGTCTGTATATTAATTGTATTTTGTAAAACATCATTATTATTTACATCTTGATTAAGATCTGTTGTATTACCAATTTTACATGAATAATAAAGTGATGGTAAAGTTCCATTAACTAAATTAACTTTTTTAATTTTCCATTTTAAAACAGTTTTTCCATTTTCATTTGTACTTATTGTAGGTTCAATCGCTTTTCCACCTTCTACCTTACCTTGTTTAGGAAATTGTGATTTATAGTTTCCACCCCAATATGCACTATTAGGTATATAAGTAAGACCATCTGGTAAAGTATCTTCTAAATAAACTGTTGTTGTAGAACCCTCCGGAATAGTTACATTATCCCAAAAACTCATTTTACTATCAATTTTATAATCTACATATCTTTCATTAGAAGAAACATTATAAAATTTTCTTGATTCTCCATTACTCTTTTGAGCTACTTGTTTTGTGATACTTGTTGTATATGGGACAACATAAATACCATCAGCAAAAGTAATATTATTATTTGGAGTTACTTTATCTGAATAAACTCCATTTTCATAAGTTGGAACAGTATATTCATTTCTATAGTCAAGTGTAGCATTTGAAGGATTTATATTTTTAAATAGTTCATCTGGTTTTTTCCCTTGTTCAGTTTTATGCCAAATCCATTGTTTCCAATCTTCTGAATTTAATTTTTCACCATTTGTTTTTCCTCTATATTCTCGAACATCTTGTTCATATGCTTGCATATCACTAATACTCCATGTGTTAGTAACAGCGGTAACCATGTATACTTGATCTGCTATATTTGGATTTTTCTTTAAATTTGATGTAAATTGCGTAAGTAAATTGACATCAGGTTTACCTTTTTTTGTTGGACAACCTCTATATTGCACATAAACAACATCACAACACGTTTGTTTACGACCATTATTCTTCAAATCATCCTTCATATCTTCAAGACTATCATAAAATTTAAAATCACTTAAATTTTTAGTTCTCATAGATTCATTAGTTAAAGCTTCTCCATCATTAGAAATACCATATGATATTTTACATTTGTAGCCAGTATCTTCTCTTGAAAAATTTTTCATCTTTACTTCATCAAAAGCATTTCTATTAAATAAAACAAGTTGATCTATAGCTACTGGATAATTATTAATATTACCATCTTCAGAAATAATATTCGTTTGATCATAGCCTACTGTAAATCCTAAATCAGTTGCTCCAACAGCAGCAATATCCCCATCTACGTTAGTAAATTTCTTTCCAGGAGTATATTCATCAGTCCATGTTTTTTTATTTGATGTAGAACTGTAAAAAATACTTTGATTTCTGCTACCTGGACTTGTATTATCCCAATTTGATGTTTGTTTATTATCATCTATTTTAGTTTCTTTTGTAGTTACATTACCATCAACTTCAGAATATGCATGCATATTGATGACTTTAGCTGTTGCACTTATATTAGTTTTTCCTGTTGTATCAGGATTATATGATGATAAAGATGTTGTTTCATTGTTATTAGGATATACTACTTGAAATTGTTGTGTAGAGAAAACACCTTCTAAAATTGAATTAATATCCCCATTTGAATAACCAGTAGGCATATTTTCATAGCCAGTTGGGAAATGATTAAAATCAGTATCATATCCAGTAACTTCAAAATGTAAAGTCGTACCCTCTTGTGTAACTACGTAATTTCCACTATTACTACAATAAATACGATCATTAGCATTACCAGAAGCATTTTTATTTGAATATGCTATATCAGTTACTGCATCGCCATCTCTTTTATTTTCACACACTCTATATAATAAAGGCATAAAATCACTAGACGCATTTTTTCCATTTACAGTAAATTCACTTAAATCAACATCAAATTTAAATGGTTTTGTTGAATCAGGTAATTCAACTCCTCTCATTCCATTGCCTGGTTTTCTTACTTCTAAAGCAACACCATAATTAATTTTATATCCTTTAATATCTTTATCTTTTCCATTTAATAAAGGATTATCATAATAACCTGTATGATCACTATCAAAATCATATTCAGCAAGTTTTATTGTTTCAGTTTTCTTTTTTAAAACGATATTGTACATTGGGGCAGTTGTAACAATAACTGGTTTCATATTATCAACAGTAGACATATGATTTTTATCATTATCTACATAAACATTAATTGTTGGTTCAATTGTATCATCTTGATGTTTATTTTTAATTTGTAAACCAAATTCTACACCAATAGCTCCACCATTATACTCATTTACATTTAATTCTTTTGAAATCGTATAGATCTTATTATTACCATCAATGACTGGTTCGGGTATTTTATCCGATGTTACAGTTTGTGTTGATAAAACTAATTCATCATCATTTGGAATAATAAATTCATAAGTAATTGTATGATTGACATTACCTAAATTTTGAAGAGTCGTATTGACCTTATATGTAACAGTATCAAAAGAACATACGATATCATTTGCTTGAGAATTATCATATCCCCTATTTTCTCCTGTCTCTTTGTTATAACATAATTGATTTAACTCAGGCGTTCCATTATCTCCTAAACCACTTAGTATTCCATTACCATAAACAGTACCATCATTATTTTGTAATAACTTTGAATTAACAATGACACCTGATTCCTCGGCAAATACACCTACTTGGAATGTTGCGACTGCAATACATAAACATATCGTAAAACAAAATATTCCTTTAAACTTTTTAAATATTTTTTTCATCTTTTACACCTTCCCTTAATTTAAAATACAAAAAGCCATTTACAAATCCTATTGCAACTGGCTAGCATTTTAAAGCCCCTTTAGCTTTGCGTCATAACCTTTCGATTACTTTGCTGAATATATCTAACTACGCCTATAATATAAAATATATTTTAATATAAATGAATACTATTCATTTTCCTTGTCACAATTTACATTTCTTGTAACAAAAAAGGAGTATTGCTACTCCTTATGCATTAATATAGAACATATATATTTTTTAGCATCTAAACTATTATTAAATTCTTTATTTTGATTACTCACATATTTTGCTGCATCGTTCCATTCTTTTAAAGAATAATCATCAATATTAATTTCTTCAATTTCATGAAATTGATAGAAAGTTAAATAACGATTACATGCTAAATCTGAAATATATTCGCTATTAGTAATAAATCTTATTCTTTCTAATAATTCCATCCCTAAATCCTCTCATATTTACATGTTTTGTATAGAAGGTGTTAAAAATTTTAATTATGATTTGTAAATATTTTAATATTCATTTTTATTTTTTAATAAGAATATGCCCATTAATGATGTAATCATCATTAATATAAAGAACATATAAGATGTTTGATCATCTGTTTGAACAGATTTTCTTTCTATATTTGATGATAATTGTTTATTTGTCTGATCATCTCCTTGTATCACATCATGATGAAATTGATCTTCTATGTATCTATCTTCTTCAATAGAAGATGGATCTTTGCTTCCATCTAAATAAGGTAATGTATAATGAAGTGGATTTCCACATTCATTTCTATATACATTTCCTAAATCTGTAAGTACACCTAATTGATTTTGATTTGATGTATCTTTAGTATTATAGAATAAAGCACTTGCTGCACTTTGTAACTGCGTAGCATCAAAACTAAACCAAGCATATCTTTCTACAAAAGAAAGATCATCTAGTCCTTGAATATCATCAAAACCATTAATAACATATTTCATAAATTCTTGAACAGCTTTATTATGTTGTTCATCATTTCCATCATATGGATGCCAATATTCATTTGAATCCCAAGCTGCTACTGCAAATTCTGTTACCCAAATAGGTTTTTGATAACAATCATAAATATCATTCATATATTTCAAAAAGCTTTTTGCTGCTTTTTTAGGTGTATATTCTTCACTATCTAATCCAACATATCCTGGATAATTATGAACAGCAATAAAATCATCTTTTATTTCTAGCCGATTCCAATAGTTTTCAAACCAGCCATTTTCTTTAACTGTAGATTCACTTACTGCTGGAGAACCAACTCTTAATCCACTTGAATGGAAATCTTGATTATAGCTAGAAGCTAAGTCAACCGACATATTTGCTTCTTGATCGTAATCAGGTTCATTGAAACTTAATACCTTATCATACCCCTTTTCTTTTAATGATTTTAAGCGTTCACTAACATTTCCTGCATCATTCCATATCATCGGTACAAATTCTAACTCGCTATTTACTTCATCTTGATTATCATAAGCTTCTTCACCCCAGTTATAATACCAAGAAACCCCCATATTTTGTTCATAGCTTAATGAATTAATACCTTGATCATCCTCATATAACCCTATTCCTTTTTTTGAAATATAAAATGTACGCTCACTTACATTTATTTCATCATTATTTTCTAAAACAGCAACAACTCTTATTGTATGTCTTGCTACTGCTGTTGAATAAATAGTTGTTTGTGTTATATTTGCTTCTACACTTTTTTCATATTTCCCATCAAAATAAATATCATAATGTTGAACTTTTTCTAAAGGACTCCATGAAATCTTGATATCTCCAGCTGCTACAAGTTGTCCTTTAGATGGAGATTTTAAAGCTGTTGTTTTCCAAGTATCATAAGGATTATCTTGTGCATTGATAGAAGTCATATAAGGTATAAGGAGGAGGGTTGCACTTAAAAGTGCAACGCCCAATTTTTTAAATCTTTTCATTTTTAATTTTCCTTATTTCTTCTACAAACAGTAACATATCCACCTGCTGCAGCCATCATTAATAATGCATATGGTACAACTTTCATATTATCACCTGTTTTTACTTTAGACTTATTTCTATTTATTGCATTTCTTTCTTGAGTTGTTTGCCCTTTTTGATTATCTCCTTGTCCATTTGTATTTCCTAATTTATCTCCTTTAGTTTCTTCTTCACTAGGAGTTGTTGTTTTAGTTTTTAATGCATCAGTAGCTTCTTTTAAAGCACCATAAGCTTGATTGACTTCTTCCTGAGTGGCATTTTCATTATTAAGAACTTCTTGAGCTTTTAACAATGCATCTTTAAATACTTTCCATGAATCAGCGGTATAGCTTTCTTCTTTAAAATCTTTTTTATCTGTATAAAGTTTATCTAATTCATCTTTATTAACTTTTATTTCTAATTGAGCTTGTGCATCTTTTAATTTTTTCACCGCTTCATCTACATCTTTTTGTATACTATATTTTAATCCATCGGTTGTTAAAATTTTTGATGCATCAGCATAAATGTCTGCATATTTTTTATAACTATCTTCTGTATATAAATTTTCATTCTTTTTATTGTTAACAAGTTCTTTTAATTCATCTAAATCTAAATCATCATCTCCTAATTGTTTAATATTTTCTATTGTATCCACACCAATATATTTACCTTTTTGATCACTATTATTAGCTTTACCAACAACAGCAGTACCATTTCTATAATTTAATAAGAATTTTCTAGACCATCCTTCTCCTGTAATACCACTGCTTACACCTGAACCAACACCATTAATAATAGAATTAAATTTTTGTAAAGCTCCATCTTCATTAGCAAATGTTTGAATACAAGCATTTTCAATTAATACATCTTTATTATTAGGAACTTCAATTGCATTATCCATTGAAATAGAAACAGTTTTACCATCACCTAAAGTTCCTGGTTGCCCATTTTCTCCTAAAATTCCACCTGTATAAATAAATACATTATAAATACCTAATCCAACTGCATAATGTTTTTTTACATTATTAGATACTTTATAAGCTGCATAACCATTTACCGAACCATTATGAGACATCCAACTTTCTTGAGAAATAGGATCATAACATTTTTCATTTTGATAGAAATATGTTGAACCATTTTCACCATTCCATAATGTATCATATTTGTTGAAATGTTCATTAAATAAAGCGTAACATGTTACATCATCACCATTAACAATTAATCCATGATTTGAAACATTTCCATCCCAAGCAACACCAGTTCCATGATCTGCACGCCAAATCCAGAAGTGATCACATAAAACATTATGACTATTAATCTCTAAAGCATTATCTGCTGTTGTCAATGTATCTGTTGTTCCACCAACTCTAAAGAATAAATCTTGTAAAATTGTTGGATCATCTTTATGACTATTTTTACTTCCTGTTTTTCCTACTTTTAATAAATATTTTGAATGACTACCTGCATCAAAAATAATTCCAGCAACTCTTACTCCGTCAACATCATCAACTAACATAGCTGCATCATCATTATCAGGAATAATTGAAGTCATTCCACTACCTAAGACAATTGTATCAGCTTTTTTTACATGAATTGTTTCCTTAGCATGATATGTTCCTGGAGTAAAGTAAATATTTTTACCTTCATCTAAAGCTTTGTTAATATCGCTTGCAGAATCTGTTGGTTTAGCAACATAAAATTCATCTAAAGAAATAGATTTTCCAGCTCCCATACCATTATTATCTTTACCTTCTCCCCAACTAATACCTTTTGTATTCTTTTGAACTGAAGGAACAAATACTTTATATTCACCATCATCATCCATATATAGGAATGGTTTTTCTGCTAATTCTTTTGTTTGATCAATATGCGTGAATACTTGTTGTCCTCCATCACTTGCTGGAATATTCCAGTTAGAAGCACCTTGTCCACTTAATAATTCTTCACCACTTGTTCCATCTGCTTTTGGTAAATTACTTGCTTCAACTCCTTGGAAGAAATTATTTAAAGTCGTTCCATATGCATTTCCTTTTAATTTTGAGTTTCTTGTATAAAATTGTTGCCCAGAGAAAGTACCTGCACTCAATTCATTTCCATTATCATTAAATGAAGCATTAATCCATGAATCTGCAACATATCCTCCACTTGCCCATCCATAATTCCAATCATAAGCAATTGGTCTTTCAGAATAAATTCTTCTAAGTGGAGCAGCTTGTGCCACTGCCCAGTTTAATTGATCTGCTCGATATGAACCATATCCTGCTTTTCCTTGTTCATTTCCTGTATTATAAACTGCTAGATTTTCAGCAGATCTCCAGAAATTACAAGTTGCATTGTCGCCATTTCCACCTAAAGCTCCTGCTGGAAGATAAGCTGGAATAGCAATATTATTTAATTTAACATCTGTTGGTACTTTTCCTAAACCACTTAATGTTGTATAGAATCCCAAATACATACATGATGTATTTGTATAATCACCTTTTTTGAAATAAACTTGATATTGATTTCCTTTAAATTGTGCATCATTTGTATAATCATTTTGTTGTTTAAATAATTTATTCAATAATTCATCAATTTTTGTTGTATCATCATTTGGTGAGAAAACAAAAGTATTTCTACCAAATAATTCAGTTTCTAAAGAAACATATTCAGATTCATCTGCTTCTTCCGCATTACTAAAATCTAGATCTCCAAAATTACCATTATTTAATGCTACAACCTTATAATAGTTGTTATATTTATTTTTAGAATCTAGTGCATTTACTTTAGCGCTGTTTGTATTAACAGTAGCAACTTCAGTATATTGACCAAACATACTTGTTGCTCCTAAAATACGATAATGTGTTGCATTTTTTGCTTTATCAAAATTAATAGTAAATTGATTATTAGATTGTTGTAATTTTAAATTTGTTACTGTTTGTGGTTTTTCACCAATTCTTGTAGAAGCCTTGATTTTTTTAGTTTCATAAACCGGATTATCAGATAATTCTAAGTTACCATTACCACTAATAAATTTTAAATAGAATTCATATTGAGTTCCTTCTTTTAAATCATTAACAGTATAATGATCGACATTTGTAATAGTTGTAACTTTATTAAATACAACTTCATTTGAAGCTTTTGCATATACTTCAATATCAGTATATAAATTCAATGGTTTACCCCATGATAAATCTATACTTGTTTTTGTTCTTGTACTCTTATCAAAAGTAAAGTGAGAAACTTCACTTAATTCTTGACTTGTATGGATAATAAATCTTTCATTATCAGGAATTTCATCAGTTGCTTCACATCCTGCTTCTAAAATATTATCATCATTTACTTTTACATAAGTCCCCTTTGCTGCATCTCTTAAAGCAAATTGTCCATTACCAAGTGGTTCAATAGCAATTGATTCCCACCCACCATTTCTGTTAATAGAACCAACTAATGGTGTAGCACCGTCAATCCATTTAGCTGAAGCAATTTGATATCCTGGTTTACTTACTGATTGAAATGCTACAACATCTTTAATACCATCACCATTTGTACCATAACCTACATTAAACTTTTCATTATCTGTAATATTTTCTTTATCACCCGTAACAGAAATTGGTGCATATTCTTCATCACTTTGATTTTTAAATGTTACTAATTTACCAGTAGCGACACTTTCAATATATGCTGTATTATCAATAAGTTGTGGATTTTCAACAAATGTAAATTCTGTTGCTTGGCTTGCATCATCACTTAATTTTCGAATTTCACCTTGTTCATTGACTGTTAGATAATATCCTCTTGTCATATCTCTAATAGTTCCTACACCATCATCGGTTTTAGTAATAATATAAGAACATAAATCATTTCTAAGATTTGGATCAGCAAAAATAAAATCATTTCCTTCTGAACGCATTGGATATAATTTTCCATCTACTGTTTGATATTCAATATTTACTTTTACTTCACCCTTAGAAGAATCCGCTCCACTTTGATCATCTAATGGCGTTATTTTAAAAATAGAATTTGGTAATACTTTTCCAGATTTCGTATAATCACCATCTGCCTTTGTATCATTATTTCCCCAGTTTATGTTATGTACATAAATTGCTTTATTATTTGTTTTTGAAATCACTGCATACGTCTTACTTTTATTAAATTCAATAGGCGATTGCATAGCTTGAATAGTTGCAATACTTGCCATCGACAATGTCATTGCAAAAGTGAGTACCATCGCAATGAGCTTTTTTATATAACTCATATTTTAATCCTCCCTTAATATTTACATTCATCTTGTGATATTTATAAAAGTTGGCCAAGTTTTTATAAGCTATGCACTGAACATGAATGCATATTTATCACACAAAATAAAATAGCATATAAGCCAAAAATAAGATAGCGCTTTCAAATTTAATGTAACAGGTTACATTCTTTGTAACAAAATGACTTTTTGTCATAAAATAAAAAAAGTGCCTTTATATGCACTTTTATTCTAATATTTCTAAGTTCTTTTGAGTTTGTAATTTTCGACAAATACGTTCAATAATATAAACAACAGGTACTTGAGATGAAATATTTTTAGTATTTGGTAAAATAACTTTTTTAATGAAATACGGTATTGTTAAATCTGACATTTTAGCAATTGTGCTATTTGAATCATTTGTGATTGAAATAATTTTAGATTGAACACCTCGATAAAGTCTTAATTGATCAATAACTTCTTTTGTTTCTCCACTATTTGAAAAAGCAATTAATAAACATTTTTCAAATTGATCTGTTGGTGCAGGATAAAATGGATCATCGATATATTGACTATAATAACCAACATTAGAAAAAAAACGTGCTGCATATCTTGCCATACTTCCACTTTGTCCAATTCCTAAACAAACAATAAAGTTACTATCTGTAATATACTCAACAGCTTGATTTATATGCTCATTAAATTCTTTTCCCTTAGAATAATCAAAAAACTGATTGAGCATAGTAATTTCATCATCAATTTCAGGCATCTTATTAATTTCATTAAATCTTTTTAATTCTATTTTAAATTCAACAAAGCCATCACAATCTAATTTATGACAAAAACGCGTAATTGTTGCTGTTGATACATGACTTTGTGCTGCTAATTCCCTAATATTCATTTTTAAGACTAGTCCAACATTTTTTACAATGTAATTATAAACAATAAGTTCAGTATCATTGAGTTTTGAAATTTGTTCATATGTAAAAATCATTATATCACCTTCCCAAAGTATATATTATCATAAATCTTCATTGATAAAAATATCATAGTTTTTAGGCATTAAAAATGATTGAAATCAAGTATTAGACAAATCAAATTTGAATTCTATAATATAGATAAGAGGTGATAAATTTGAAATATACAACATTAGGACAAACAAATATAAAAGTATCTAAAGTATGTTTAGGATGTATGAGCTTTGGAAAAGCAGGAACGATGCATGATTGGACTTTAGATGAAAAACAAACTGAAGAGATGGTAAAGCACGTCCTTGATTTAGGTATTAATTTTTTTGATACTGCTAATACATATTCAAATGGTACAAGTGAAGAATAGTTAGGAAAAGCTTTAAAGAATTTAAATGTTAAAAGAGAGGATGTCGTTATTGCTTCAAAGGTTTATTTTAATGAAGGTAGATTATCTAAAGAAGCTATTTTTAGAGAAATAGATAGTACTTTAAAGAGACTACAAACTGATTATTTAGATTTATATATTATTCATCGTTTTGACTATGATACACCAATGGAAGAAACGATGGAAGCATTAAATGAACTTGTTAAATGTGGAAAAGTACGAGCAATTGGTGTTTCTGCAATGTATGGATATCAATTTCATAACATGCAAATCATTGCTAGGGACAATCATTGGACTCCTTTTTCAACTATGGAAAATCATTACAACTTACTTTATCGTGAAGATGAAAAAGAATTAATTCCTATTTGTCAACAAATGAATGTCTCCTTAATGCCTTATAGTCCTTTAGCAGGTGGACATCTTGCTAGAAACACTTGGGAGTCAAATACCTTAAGAGGGAAAACTGATCGGGTTGTTCATGGTAAATATGACCATTTTGAAAAGCAAGATATGGAAATTGTTAAATATGTTGATGAATTAGCACATAAATATCATTGCAAGATGTCTCAAATTGCTCTTGCTTGGCAATGGGCTAAAGGTGTTTCTTCTCCTATTATTGGTGCTACTAAAATGCAATACATTGATGATGCAGTAATGGCATTAGAGATTTCTCTTACAAATGAAGATTTAACTTATCTTGAAGAGATGTATGTTCCTCATCCTATTGTAGGAGCTATTAATGAAAACCCACCACAAGGAACTGTTTTATTAGATAAAAAATAAGAAGGAGTTTTACGACTCCTTCTTTAGTTTTGTAAATAGGATTAATAATATTGTTCCTACTAGTGTTGAACAAACAATTAAACTTAAATAAGAAATTGGATTTTGAACCATCCATATTAAGAATAATCCACCATGAGGTGAAGCAATAGAACAATTAAAGTACATAGATAATGCTCCTGCAAGTCCTGCTGAAAGGCAACAAGCTGGTAAAATTATTTGAGATTCTTTTTGAATAAAAGGAATAGCTCCTTCTGAAATAAATGAAATACCGTTGATATAATTCATTAATGCATCATTTCTAACTTCAAATCTATCTTTAAATAAGGTTGCTGTTAAAGCAATGACAAATGGTGGAATCATTCCTCCAGCCATCACAGCAGCCATTGGATAATAATCATAACTCATTAACATACCTATAGAAAATACATAAGCTGTTTTATTAATAGGTCCTCCATTATCAATAGCCATCATCATACCTAATACAAAACCAAATAATACTTTTGTTGACATTTGTGATTCAACTAATGAAACATAATTTAAAATATAAGTATGACCAATATATAAATAACTATTTAAATAAAACATTAATAAAGTAACAATAATTGTAGAAATAATTGGATGAAACAAGGATGCTTCTATTCCTTTTAAACATTGTGGTAAATAAGAAAATAACTTTCTTAACATCAAAGATACAAATCCTGCTAAAAAACCTGCAATAATTCCAGCAAGTAAAGAAGGTGAACTTGTAGAAATTGATGTGATTGAAATTCCTTGACAAACAATCAATCCCCCAGCAAATCCAGAAAGCATACCTGGTCTATCAGCAATACTATCTGCGATATATGCTGAAATAATGGGAATAATCATAATACTAATGAGTTGTTGTACATTACTTGTAAGGATTAATAATTGGTTTGTAAGTACTTGATCTTTAAATAAATAAAGAATTCCATAGAGTACCCCACTTGTTACAAGAAAAGGTAATGCATGAGAAATACCATTCATTAAATGTTTATAGAATAAACGAATGATATTTTGTTTTTCTTTCTTTTCTTCATGATGATATATCTCACCATCTCCATTATTAGCTTTTTCAACAAGTTCTTGAGCTTTAGAGATACCATCTCTAACAGGAACTTGAATTACTTTTTTCCCTTCAAATCTTTGCATTTCTACTTTTTTATCAGCAGCTACTATAATACAAGTACAATGATCAATATCATCTTGTGTTAATTGATTTTTAACCCCTTCTTGCCCATTCGTTTCTACTTTAATAGAAATATTTAATTTTTCTCCCGCTTGTTCTAAAGCTTTAGCCGCCATAAAAGTATGAGCAATTCCTGTAGGACACGCAGTTACTGCTAAAACAGCAGGATGAACAATTTCTTTCACTTCTTCTTTTTTATTTTCCTTAGCATCTATTAATTGTAAAAATTCTTCTTTAGAAGATGCATTAATTAAAGCATTTCTAAAATCTTCTTCCATTAATAAAGTAGATAACTGTGCAAGAGCTTGTAAATGAGCACCTCCCGAATCTTTAGGAGCACCAATCATAAAAAATAAATAAGTAGGTTGTCCATCAAGAGATTTAAAATCTAATCCTTCTTTAACAACCATTGCAGATAATCCTGCTGTTTTCACACCTTCACTTTGTCCATGAGGAATAGCAACACCATCCCCAATTCCTGTTGTACTTTGGGCCTCTCTATTTAAAACACTTTCTTTATAAATTTCTTTATCATTTAATTTTCCACTTTGATCTAATAAATTAACCAAATGATCAATTGCTTCTTCTTTATTAGAAATTTGTGGATTTAAATCTATCGAATTTATATCTAATAATTCTGTAATTTTCATTTCTAACAACCTTTCTTTTTTTGTTTATCATAAAGCAAAAAAGTTGTTCAATCAAGAACAACTAATCATACTGACATAACTTATAAATATCTTTGATGCAAGTTCCTACATCTGCTGGTTTATGTGCATCACTCGCTGTAATAATATCCACATGATGTTCTTTAAAAATATCCAACAATTCTTTAGACAAACCTTTATCAGGATGATGATAACGATAATAACACCCTGTATTACATTCCCCTTTAACATGATGTTCTACTAATAATTCAGCAAGTTCATGATAAGTTGGTTTTAAATCATAAGTTGGATAATAACCAAACATTTTAATTGTATCAGGATGAGCTAATTGTGTAAATAAATCGCTTTTAACTAAATCAAAAATCAATTCATAATAACGATGATAAATATCATCTACATTATATTTTTCCCAAAGTAGTTCTTTAGACCAAGGCATATCATATAAAAGTCCATCAATAGAATGAATAGCTCCTACTAAAAAATCAAATTGATAAGGTTCTAAAATACGTCTTATTTCTTCTTTATACTCAGGAACATAACATACTTCTAATCCAAATAAAACTTCTATTGGAAGTTCTTCCTCTTTTACCTCATTAATTAAACGCACATAACTAGAAAGTGTATCTTTAAATTTCATTTTCTTATTAGCAAGCCATTCTCTTTGTTGATCACTTGCTTCTTTAACACCTTGATAAATAACTTCAAATTCTTTAAAACGATGTGTATGATCTAAAATTTGAATACGATCAAATCCTTGTTTATAAGCTTCATTAATAAATTCCATTACATATTCTTTAGTAAGTGGTCCGTTTTCTAAATGCATATGTCCATCTACTAGCATAGGCAATCCTCCATTCATGTTGTATACAATTATAGACTTTTTAATAAAAAAAACAATCAATTTGATAAAACATCTTGTGATAAAAAAGTAACAAAAAACAGTAGATCATTTTCTCTCTATATTTTACTAATATTTGACTATTAAATTTATCATTAGATTTAAAATTTAAATTAGTAGCATATAAATATTTTAGCATACTTAGTATTTGTTAAGAACGGTCGTTCAGTTTTGAATAGCGTCGTTAGGTATTTAAAATTGAAAACAGCGAAAAAGCCTTTAGGCATCAACTTAAAGACTTTTTCTATTTCTCTATTAATTTTCTTTTTTTCTTACAAATACCATCACAAACATACTGCTTACTAGTAGCATCATTAATCCTATAATATTTGCATTATCTCCCGTTTTAACCTTCTCCACTTCTTTCTTACTTTCAGATTTAACAGTTTCTTTATTCGTTACTGTTGGTGTTACTGCTTCTTTTTCTTTCGTATCTTTATAAAGAATTGCATAATCACTGAACTTATCTGTTTCAAATGTTAAACTGTTTGTCTTTTCATCATATTTTGTTTCTAAGATATCTACTTTTCCATTATGACTTCTTGCGATATAGTATTCTCTCTTAGTTTTACTATCTTTATTGATTAGTTCTTCTGGAACTTTGATTGTTACTTTCATGACTTTTGTAAGTTCATGTATACTTTTATTTGTTCCATCTATATTCTTATATAATGTAATATCTAAGTATTTTCCTACTTTATATCCTTTTGTATTTGTTTCAATAAGTTCATTTGTTTGTGCTTCTTTTACTTCTAATACGATTTCTATTTTCTTACCTTCTGCTACTTCACTTAATTCATTTGCTGTTATTTCTTTGTTTTCAATAAGGAGATCTATAATTTCATCTCTACTTATTTCTACATCTCCTGTTGTTTTAACAGTAAATGATCCTGTTCCTATCTTATCATTTTCTTTTGGTAAGATTGCATAGCTATATTTAAAGGATCCTGTATGGTTATTTCCTTTAGCTTTGATTGTTAGAACATGTTTTCCTTCTTTCGTTGCTTGATTATCTAATACTTCATAATCTTCTTTATTTAATGCTTTTCCATTGACTAAAACTTGTTCTACTTCTTGTGTTTGTTTTTCTCCTGTATATTTTAAGACATTTCCTAATACAACTGTTCCTTTATCAATCGATAATGGATTAATTGTATATGTTCCATCTTTAAAAGTAATATCATAATTTGGATTTGATCCTTCTTTTTGACTTACTTTTATCTTATATGTTCCTACATCTTCTCCTTCTTCTCTTGTAAGAATAATTCCAGTTAATCGATCACCTCTTGCAAGTCTATCAAAACTATACATCAATTCATAACCTTTTTCTCCGTATGTTTTTGATAAATCAATTGCTGAAACTCTTGTTTTCATTTTTTTGATTGTAAAATCTTTTGTCACTGATGATTTTTCATAATTATCATCTGCTGGATATGTAACTCTTACTGTATATTCTCCTGCATTTTTTGGTTTTGTTGTTGTATATTCATTCTTTCCTTTTACTGAATATTCAACAACTGGAGTAGTTTTATTGTTAGATGTTGATTTTACATCTACAACTTCATATCCATCATACGTTTTATCTAATTCATTTTGAGTAGTTGTAATTACTGTATTTGATTCATCTGTTTTACTAATTGTCACTGTTAATGTTGGCCATGCAGTTTCTGATAATTCATAGTTATCTTTATCTTCACCACTTAAAGCAGATTTAGTATAACTTACTGCTTTATTTTCTCCTGCATTTGAGCTTTCTACTGTACCCATTTTTGGCATATCAATAGATACTTTATCATTTCCAACAACACCTGTAAGTTTTCCACCTTGTAAAGCAACTTCACTAGCACCATTGTATTTTCTATTTACAGCTTTTAAACCTTCAATAGATAATTGTTTTCTACCAATTGTATAACTTGTTGTTACATTTTCAGGTAATTTATAGTTTGGATTACTTACTTTTGTAGCTTTAGCTTCATAAGTACCTGCATTTCTATTTGCACCTTCAACAGTAATTTCACATTTATCACCATCTACTAAGTTATTAACTGTAGCTGTTGGTAATTGTTCTTTTCCGTTGTAAGTTAAAGAAGTATTTTTCCATTGTAATTTAACTGTTTTTGGTGTAATACTTCCTGTAACTGATTCAGGATAAACTAATGTGTAGTTATTCACATTTGTAGAATCTTTTCCAGTAATACTCACTTTACTATGATCTACTGTAACTTTATTTGCATATTTTACATCTTTACTATTAAATGTTCCAGTTAAACCACTTATTGTAAGTGTTTCACCATCAATTCCTGTAGTCACACTTCCAGTTACTGATGCGTTTTTATTACCATCATATTCTTTAGTTACAGAATCTACAGTAACATTTAATTCTTTAGGAGTAATTGTAAATTCTTTTTCACCACTTGTAGCTTCATAAGTACCATCTTCACCTACAGTCACTCTTACTTTATATGTTCCTGCATCTTTTGGTTTTATTGTTGTATATGTTGTGTCATCTGCATCTTTTACTTTATATTCAATAGTATCATTACCTGTTCCTAATTTATTGAACGTTGGTTGTTTAACTACTTGTCCGTCGTATTCTTTAGATATATCTTGAATATTTGTGATAGAACCATTTGCCTTTTTCACTTTTAAAGTAATAGTTGTAGTTCTTGGTGCTTGATTACCTTGATTATTTATATACTCAACACCTAAAGGATTATAAGATACTGTTAATGTATAATCGTTTGCATCTAATGTATCTAACCATTTACCGTTAAACGCGATTGTTGAATCTTCTACTGTATAAGCATTATTTGGTAACGATTTATTTCCAATGGCAACATTTTTAATTACATTCCCATTTAAATTAACCGATGCTGTTAAATCATTTTCAGTTGTTTTTGTATATTCTAGCTTTTCTGTGACTGATGTTGAATCACTGTAAAGAACAACACCATCAGAATTAATAATGCTACTATTTCCTGCATTATCTACAATCTTAGCATAAATAACATATTTATTATTTGGATTAATATTAAATGTTTTACCATTATCTATCTTAATCCATGTAACATTTTCTAATTGTTCTATACTTAAAATATCATTAGCTAAATAGTAAGATACTTCTTTAACTCCACTTTCTCCTTCACCATCACTCCCTGTAATAGTGACAGCTTTTGTTTCTTTAAAGAAATAGCCAAATGTTAAACTGTTTAATACTTTATTTATAGTGTTATTACCTATTTTAATTGTTCCTGTAGGAGCTTTATTTTCATTAATAGACCATTGAACAGGAACTGTTCCTTGATAGTTTCCCTTTCCAACAACATTTAATGTGTATGTTCCATAGTCTGTTTTTTCTACTTCACCACTAACTTCAAAATCATTATTTGTTAAAGCAGTTTCCCCATCTTTTACTGTAACAACTGGTTTAATCATATTTCTGCTATTAAACATATAGGTATTATCTTCTCCATCTAGCGTTACCATATTAGATGTTAAAGATTTTGGCGTAATTGTAGCAGTTGTTTCAGTTTGATTTCCTGTTTGCGATAATACATAGTTATTTTTATCTGTACCATTTAAAACTAAATTAGACAATGAAACTTTTTTATTTTCTCCAGCATTTACGTCTGTAAAGTTTCCATCTGCTGTAACTGATAATTGATCATTTCCACATTTACCATCAAAATGAACATCATTAAAGTCTAATTTTACTGAATTATTACCATCATATTCTTTATCATTTGCTTTGATATTTGAAACTGTTACTTCTTTTTGATTGATTTTTACTTTTGAAGACTTTTCTTCACTATCATTATAATTACTTCCACCTTCTACTTTGTAATATATAGTATATTCCCCTGCATTTTCAGCAGATGGAATTTCTGTTGTCCATTTATCTTTAGCATTTAATCTATATTTTAAAATTGTTCCTTTTGGAATTTCAGCATTAATAATAAAGTTTTGTTTTTCACTGTTATATGTAAGATTTTTTGCAAATTCTACATTTATACTTGGTGTGCCTTTTTTGATTTCTACATCAACAAAGCCATGATCAGTTTTATAATCATTATGATTTTCATCACCTTTTACATAATAATAAATACGATATTTTCCTGCTTCTTTTCCTTTTGGAATTGTTGTTGACCAACCATCATTTTCACTTAAACTATAATAAACTGTTCCTCCATCAGCTATTCCCGCTGTTACAAGTTCTTGTTCTTTACCATTATAAGTTAACTCATTCGCTTTAGGAGAAGATGATAAACAAGAATTTGCTTTATTTATTTTAAAATTCTTTGTTACCTTTTGTTCACCAACACTAACAGATACTTTGTAATCACCTACTGCAGTAGGTGCAATTTCACTTTTTGTATAATCCTTTCCTTCATATTCAATTATTATATCATTTTTAGTGACAGGAAATTTATTATCAGTAACCACATTATTGTCACTATCTTTTAACGATAAACCACTATAAGCTTTTCCTGTATAATCCATATCATCTGCACTAATTTTTAATTCTACCGCATTTGTATTGTAACTACATGAATTTTCACTAGTAGTGCATCGAGCAGAAATTGTACTATTATCATTTACTTCATATACCCAATTATGAGTATGTTTAATTACTGTCAAAGCTTTACTTTTAAAAAGCACATTACAATCATCATTAAGTATAGAAACCTTATCAATGAAATCTTGTGTTAAATTTGTATTTGTTAAATAATACTCTTTTGATAAATCATCTTCATTAACTCTTATTGAAAGCGGCGATGTATTTGTATAATTAGAAATATCTAATCTAGATGAATTTTCTAGATAAATTCCAGCATTACCACCTGATATTGTTGTATTTCCATTTATATTTAAATATTTATATCCTCCATTATAGTAGTAATTCAAACTTGAAGATATACCATAGTTTTGACCCTTTATTGTGCAACTTTTAATCTCTATCTTCTTCCAATTATTTTTCCAATATTTTCCAAATTGAATTGCATCACCATAATTATTAGTTACGTTACTATTATTTAAGACTAACCCATTATATCTTGGTGTTTCATTAACGAAATCAATCATTGTACCATTTGCAATCATTCCATTTTCTATAGTAGTGTTTGTTATTTCTGCATAACCATTGTTACTTAATGCACAGCTATTTTGAATATTTTGCAACTTTTTTATTGTACAATTATTGATACTAATTGTCGAATTGGTAGTTCTATTTATTATTGCTTTTTGAGCATTTGTTGTTATTGTTAAATCATTAATAGACGCTGTACCAACACTGCTATCGAAGAATGTTAAAAAGTTGGCATTTACAGTATGATTTTTACCATTAATAGTAAAATTATTTTTACTACCGCCGATAATGAACCACCCATATGCTCCCCTTTTGTCTGCAACATCTATATTACCATTAATATTAACAGTTATAGCTCTTTTTGTAACAATGGTAAAAAATCGATTGTCTTTTTTTAGAGAATATTGACCTCCTTCTATATTAATAGTATCAACTACGCCATATTCTGCCTCTTTATCCCCAATCTCTATTGGAAATGTTGTATTTGGTGTAACATTCATTACATTTCCAGAAATTGTTATTCCATTGTCGTCAGCTGCATACACATTTGTTGATGCTAAAGGCACTTGTGTAAAGATCATCATAAATGTAAGTACGCTTGCTATTATTTTCTTAATTTTTATCTTCATAACTTTCTTTTCCTCCCCTTATTAAAAATTATTATGTTTAAAACTACTTATTTATTTGTTAATAAAAAACCTCCTTTGTCTATTCATATTTTACTATTTATGATACTTTATTTTTTCATTTGTCGCGAAATGTCGTTTTTAGGGTGTGAAATGCAAAAAGACCTCTTTCGAGATCTCCTAATAAATAATTTTTAATATTTTAAAAGAAGTCCACTAGGGACTTCTAAGTAGTCTATTTTCTCCATTGAGATGGAGCAAATAATAATAACATCGGGAATATTTCAAGTCGTCCTGCTAACATATCAAAAGATAAAACAAGTTTTGATACATCCGATAATGATGAGAAATTTCCTACTGGACCAACAACATTCATTCCTGGACCAACGTTATTTAAACACGTTGCTACAGCTGAAAAAGCACTTGTAAAGATACTACAAAAATCATTAAGTAAATCACTAAATATCCTTGAATTGAACTTATGACATTACTATCAATTGGTTGATTTTCAAATTCAATTGTCTCTACACTATGAGGATGTAATGCTTTTCTTAATTCTTTACGAGCACTTTTACAATACATGACGATTCTAGAAATTTTAATTCCTCCACCTGTTGATTCTGAACTTGCTCCAACGAAAGTTAAAACAAAAATAATCACTTGTGAAAGTAATGGCCATTTACTATAATCAACAACCACAAATCCTGTTGTTGTAAATAATTAAAATGTTCTGTTACTTTAAATTCAACAGCTTCTACTTCACCATCAACAATTTTATAAAGTGTTTTAACAGCTGAATCATGATCCTTAATCATTTTAGCACGTACATATCTAATAATTTGACTAGCAACAATTTTCTTTGGTGCAACAATACTATCAACCTTTAACACATCTGATAATCCTATGTAATTCATTCTTGTTACTTTCGCAATTGTCTTTTTATGATATAAGCTTTTTGCGGATAATGATAAAACAATATTTTCTTCATCTAAACCTGTAAGTGCTAAAACAGCATCTGTATTTTCAATACCTTCTTCATTTAATAATTCATCATCACTACCATCTCCATGGATAATAGTGACATAAGGCAATTTTTCTGCCAGAACCTGACAACGATTTTTATCCTTTTCAATAATTTTAACTTTAATTCCTTGTGTTGATAATTGTTTTGATAAATAATAGGCAATCTTACCGCCACCAATAATAACATTTTTAATACGATTTGTGATAGCACCGATATCTAAACAAAATCTTGATAAATCTCGATGTGTCCCTGTAATATATAAATGATCACCTGGTTTGATAGCGTAATTTCCATCTGGAATAATAACATCTTCATTATGATTAACAGCACATACTAAGATATTTGTTTTTGTAATTTTATGTAATTGATTCAATTCTATTCCTTTTAAACGACTTTGATCTTCCACAAAGAATTCAGCAAGCTCAACTTTTCCTCTTGAAAAAGTATCCACTTTAACAGCTGAAGGAAAAGATAGAACACGGCGAATTTCACTTGCTGCTTCAAGTTCAGGATTAACAATCATTGAAAAACCTAATTGATTTCTCATAAAATCACGTTGTGATGAATAATCAGGATTTCTAACACGTGCAATAGTGTGTCTTGTTCCCATTTTTTTAGCCATTAATCCTGCTAAAATATTTAATTCATCTGAAGTAGTTACACAAATAATAAGGTTAGCATCTTCTGCTCCTGCTTCCATTAATATATCATATGAACCGCCATTACCTACAACACCTATAACATCATATTGGTTTACAACTTCTTCTACTTTAGTTGCATTTTGATCAACAACAATAATATCATGATCTTCATTTGACATATGTTTAATAAGTGTTTTTCCGACTTTACCGGCTCCCAAAACAATGATTTTCATAAAAAATGAAACTCCTTAATACAGATAGATATTTTTACCCTTTTTCTTTAATTACTCAACCTATTTTACATTAACCAAACTAAATATCAATGAAAAAATTATTTTTATACAGTATAATAAAAAACTCCACTATATCGTGGAATTTTCATTATTTTTCAACTGCATTATTTACAATAATACGGCTTGCTTGCATACGAGATAAATCTCTTTTGAATCCTTCTAAATCAATTTTTTCTAAAACTTGTTCTTTAGTCATTTGATTAGCTTGTGCAACCATATTTAATTGTTCATCTAAAACTTCTTCAGTAACAACAATATTTTCAACAGCAATAATTTCATCAATTAAAGCTTCTAATTTAGCTTGTTGAGTAGCAGATGGTTTCATTTGTTCTCTTAATTTTTCTTCATCCATACCTGTCATTTGTAAGTATTGATCTAATTGAATTCCTTGAGCCATCATTTGATTTGCCATATAAGACATTTGTCTATCTAATGCCTCATCAATTGCATCATCATCTAATTCAACTTCACTATCTGCCATGAAAGCATCAAAAATTGTATTTTCTTTTTGTGCTTCATATTGTTGATCATGTTGTTGCTGTAAACCTTCATTAATATAAGCTTTTAAATCTTCAACTGTTTTAATTTCAGGTACACCTAAACCTTCAACAAAATCATCATTTAATTCAGCTTCTTTTTTTACAGATAATTTTTTAACTGTTACTTTGAAAACAACATCTTGTCCAGCTAAATCTTCTGCTTGATAATTTTCTGGGAAAGTTAAGTTTAAATCTCTTGTTTCATTAACTTTCATACCAATCATTTGTTCTTCAAAACCTGGAATAAATGATCCTGAACCAATTTCTAAATCATAATCATTTCCTGTTCCACCTTCAAAAGCAACATCATCTTTTAAACCAACAAAATCGATTGTAGCGATATCACCGTTTTCAACAGTATCTCCATCTTTTTCTTCTGTTTGACTTGATTGAGCTAAAATCATTTGAATTTGTTGTTCAACTTCTTCATTAGATACAGGTACTTTTTCTACTTTAAATTCAATTCCTTTATAGTTACCTAATTTAATTACTTTACTCATTTATCTATTTCCTTTCATTATATGCCTGTTTATTCTATCATAAAGAAAACTTATTGTCTTTATTTAATCTTAATATCCTTAATATTATTTAAAGTAATTGTTGAATATCCTGACATATCTGTTTCGGTTGTAATATTTTCATGATTTAAATAATCTTCAACATTTAATTCAATAATACGATCATCATCTAAAACCAATTTACATCTTGACATACGATCTAATGAAAGTGGGACATTAACAATTTCATCATCTTCTTCAATTCCTAGATCTCTCATAATCGTTTCAACTTCTTCTTGTGCATTATAATCATCACCCATGACCTTCTTCGCAATTTCCATTGGTTTTAATGGTAAATGTTCCATTACTAAATCAATCATTTCTTTTTTGACCATGGCTGTTGGATCACCTTCAAAAACGTTATATTCACTATCAACCTTTTTAACAACTTTATTGACAATACTCATTTTTTGTTTATCTGTTAATTTAGGTTCACCTTTAATATATTGTTCATTAAGATAATAGCCTGGTTTTCCATCTATTTGAAATCTTTTTTCAATTAAAGAAACTGTGTTTTTATCAACATTGATAATAATTGCTTCTTCAACAGCTGAAGTTTTAGGTGGAAGACTTTGTCTATTAACAAATTTAATAAATCTTTTACCATCTACTTCTTCCACAATAGAAATAGGGGTCACTTTATAATTTAACTTCATGATGAGAATCATCTTTTCTCCATCTACTTTACATTCAACAAACATTAAATTACTATTAGGCATTTCTTCAACATATTTGCTGACAGCAAATAGATCTTGAGCAATCTTTTTAGATTCAGCAATAAATTGTTCATCATCAATGATCATATTTCTAGCTGCTTGTAATAAATGATGTTCACTTCCTACAACGAGTTCTTTAATGGTTGTATTCGTTAAACATTTTTCTATTTTTTTATCATAATATTCAGTTGTTCCTTCTATTAAATCAATAAATTGATCAGAATAAATAATTTGACTATGTTCCATATCGAGCATATGAATTAATATCTTATCTATAATTGTTGTATTCATCTTTATCACCGAATGTAGTATATCATAATTTTTTATTTTAATATATAATGGATGTGGTGAAGTCTATGAAAATTATAATTGCTGATGCAAAAAGTTTAAAAGAAAAGCATTTTCCTATTGAAAAACAAACACCATTGTTTTTAAATAAAGCAGAATCTTTAAGAAAACAATTAAAAGAATTAGATATTAATCAAATTCATGATTTGATGAAGATTTCTTTTAAACAATCTTCATTAATTTATGATTATTTTCATAATGAGGAAACTTTTGCAGCCATAAATTTATTTAATGGCGTTGTTTTTAAACAGCTTGATTTAAAGAATTATCAAAAAGAAGAATGGGATTATTTAGATAAGCATTTACTAATTAATTCTCCACTTTATGGAATTTTACGTTATAATGATGCTGTAAATTATCATCGTTTAGAAATGAAACATAAATTAAATGAAATAAATTTATATCAATATTGGTATAAAGAACTAAATGATTATTTAAAAAATGAAGATGTTATTCTTTCTTTAAGTACGAAAGAATATGAAAAAATGTTTGATCTTCCAATCATTCAACTTGATTTTGTGATAAGAAATGGGCATACTTTTAAACGAAATGCCGTGTATTTAAAAAAAGCAAGAGGAATGATGCTCAATTATTTGATTGAACATCATATTGAAGATATTAAACAAATAAAAGAAATTGTAATCGATGATTATCATTTTAGTGAAAATGATTCAAATGATGATCATTGGGTTTTTATAAAAAATGAAAAAATGAAATACATCAAAAAATAGGAGGTTATTTATCATGTATAAAGTTGGTGTTTTAGGAGCAGGTACATGGGGGATGGCTGTCGCAAGAGTGTTATGCAATCGTCATCATTCAGTGATGGTTTGGTCAGCTTTACCTCAAGAAATTGAATATATTCAAAAAAACAGAACACATCCAAAATTACCTGAATTAGAAATTCCTGATGATATGGAATTTACAACAGATATTAAAGAAGTATGCAATAGCGAGTATTTAGTGGTTGCTGTTCCTTCCATTTTTATGAGAAGTACAATGGAAACAGCTAAAGATTATATTAAAGAGCAAATCTTAATCGATCTTGCTAAAGGGGTTGAAAAAGATAGTCTTTATACAATGTCTGAAATTATTCGAGATGTTTTAGGAAATCAAGCAAAAATCGTAGCTCTATCAGGTCCAACCCATGCTGAAGAAGTTGTAAGAGATATGCCTTCAACCATTGTTTCAGCTTGTGATGATTTAGAAGTTGCTGAAAAAGTACAAAATCTTTTCCAAGATACATGCATGCGTGTTTATACAAACATTGATGTCCGCGGGGTTGAATTATGTGGTGCTTTAAAAAATATCATTGCTTTAGCAGCTGGTATTTCCCATGGGTTAAATTATGGTGATAACACTCGTGCTGCCCTTATTACGCGTGGTCTTTCTGAAATGACACGTTTAGGAACAACAATGGGATGCCTTGAACAAACATTCCATGGTCTTGCTGGAATTGGTGATTTGATTGTCACAGCAACAAGCGTGCATAGTCGTAACTTTAAATGTGGAACATTAATTGGACAAGGTTACAATGTTGATGACGCTACAAAAGAAGTTGGTATGGTCGTTGAAGGTTTAAACGCTTTACCTGCTGCAATGCAACTTGCTAAAAGATATGATGTAGAAATGCCAATTACTGCCATGGTCGATGCTATTGTTAAAGGTAAAGTTAGTCCAAATGAAGCAGTCAAGGCATTAATGAATCGTGATCGAAAAACAGAGCTAACAAAGTCTGTTGCAGATATTAATTTTGAAAATAGTATTATTAAAAGTAAAAGAGGGTTAGGTATGAAAAGAGTTATTACTTATGGTACATTTGATTTATTACATTATGGACATATTAATTTATTAAAACGTGCGAAAGCTTTAGGTGATTATTTAATTGTTGCTGTTTCAACTGATGAATTTACACGTTTGAAAAAAGATAAAAAATGTTATTTCTCTTATGAACAAAGAAAAGGTCTACTAGAATCTGTACGTTTTGTAGATTTAGTTATTCCTGAAGAAAATTGGAATCAAAAAATCAAAGATATTAAAGAATATCATATTGATACTTTTGTTATTGGAGATGATTGGAAAGGTAAATTTGATTATCTAAAAGATGAGGGTGTAGAAGTTATTTATTTACCAAGAACTCCTGAAATTTCTACAACTCAAATTAAAGAAGATTTACATCATACAGAAGAAAAATAAAGGCTATAGCAATCGCTATAGCTTCTTTTTTATAAAGGATTGTTATGAAAAAATCATAACAATTCTTTTTGATTTAAATAGTTTTCTAAAAATTCAAAGAATCTTTCCATTTGTTGATCAGTTCCAATCGTAACTCTTAAATACTGATCAATCAATGGTTTATTCCAATGACGCACAATAATGCCTTCTTTTCTAAGTGCTAAAAATAATTCTTCCCCATCAATCTTTGGATGTTTTACAAATACAAAGTTAGCATAACTATCTGGAACCACAAATCCTAATTCTTTTAGTTTCGTTTTTGTATATTCTCTTGTTTGAATTACTTTTTGACATTTTTCTTTCATATCTTGACTATTTAAAACAGAAACAAGTCCAATTTGTTGAGTTATATAATCAATAGGATACGAGTTAAAAGAATTCTTTACATCATATAAATGAGAGATTGCTTCTTTATTTCCTAAAGCTACTCCTAATCTAGCTCCAGCAAAAGATCTTGATTTAGAAAACGTTTGAATAACCACTAAATTTTCATATTGATGAATAAGTGGGACACATGATTGTCCTCCAAAATCAATATAAGCTTCATCAACAACAACAATACTGTCTGGATTACTTTTTAAAACTTCTTCTATAAAATCTAAAGAAACAAGTAATCCTGTTGGTGCATTAGGATTAGGAAAAATAATTCCTGAATTTGGTTGTTTAAAATCTTCAACATACATTTTAAAATCTTGATCCAAAATAATTTCTTTATAATTCATTTGGTAAAGATCACAATAAACTGGATAAAATGAATAAGAAATATTTGGAAATAATACTGGATCACTTCCATTAAAAAATGTTAAAAATGTAAGTGCTAAAACTTCATCTGAACCATTTCCTAAAAAAACTTGTTCATCTTTTAAACCATGATACTTAGCTAAAGCATGTCTTAATTCTTCTCCATCACTATTTGGATAAAGTTTTAATTTTTCAATATCGATTTCTTTTAAAATATCTTTTATTTGTTTACATGGACCATATGGATTTTCATTCGTATTTAATTTAATCATATTGTTGATTTTTGGTTGTTCACCTGCTACATATGGTTCTACTTGTCTTAATTTATCTTGCCAACTCATTGTTATTCCCCCTCTAACATATCGTTGATGACTTCATAAACATAATCAACTTGTTTTTCTGTCTTTTCTTTTATTTGTTTTTCTACACGATTAAAAGTATAAGCATGATCAGCTTTTTCAAACATATCTAAATCATTATAAGAATCTCCTATACAATAAGAAATCACTTCTTGATTTAATAATGAACAAAGCTTTTTAAGTCCACTTCCTTTAGTACAATCTACTGTAATATCTAAATAAACAACATTAAGTGTTGCATGAATACCTACATATTTTTGGTGGATTTGTTTTTGAATTTCAAGTATTTCATCTAATTTTTCTTGTGGATGAAAAGCACATACAATATCAATATCATCTTGAGTATGATCTAATATTTCTAAAAAATCACCTGCTATTTCTTGATAACCATTTTCTGTTAAAATACATGTTTTTTGATTTATATATCCATATGTTTGTTGACCATCAAAAAATGTATAATTTAGATAAGGATATTTTTGATAACTTTCTTTAAGTATTTCTTTAGCAATTTCATTTTTTATTTGTTTTCGATAAAGAACTTGATCATTTTGATCAACAATCATTGCTCCATTATTTAAAACAAGATAATCATATTCAAAATGTGGTGTGACAAGTTTTGTTTCTTGAATATTTCTTCCTGTACAAAATGAAAAATAATGACCTTGTGTTCTTAATTTTTTTACAGCTTCTTGATCTTTATAAGTAATGGGTAAATTGTCATTAGCAATTGTTCCATCAATATCACTAAATAATATTTTTTTCATATCTTCTCCTTAAGCTAAGTCTAAAAATAATTGATATAAACAATCATGATTTTCATTTTTTTCAATTAAAGCTTCTTCAATATTTTTAGATATAATTTGATTATCTTTCATACAAATACATAAACCACTTTTTCTTTTTTCTAATAAACAAATGGCTTCTTCTGCCATTTTAGATGCTAAAATACGATCTTCAGGAACAGGTGATCCACCTCTTTGAATATGTCCCAAAACAATTGATCTTCCTGAATATCCAGTTTCTTCGCTAATACGATTAGCTAGTTTTTCAACATCTAATATTTTTTCACTTACAATAAGTATCGCATGTTTTTTATGATACTCTTCTTCACATATTTTAAGTTCTTCAATAATTTTATTTTCATCATACTCTGTTTTATCTGTAATAACAATTTCACTACCACATGCAATTGCAGAATATATAGCAAGATTATCTGCATGATTTCCCATAACTTCAACAACAAAACAACGATGATGTAAACTAGACGTATCTCTTAATTTATTAACAGCATCGATAATGTTATAAAGTGCTGTATGAAAACCTATTGTTTCATCTGTTCCATTAATATCATTATCAATTGTTCCAGGAATAGCAATACAATCAATTCCTTTTTGACTAAGTGCTAAAGCTCCTTTATAACTTCCATCTCCCCCAATAACAACAAGCCCATCTATCCCTCTTTGTTTAAGCTGATGAATTGCTTGTTCTTGAACTTTATCTTCCTTAAATGAAGGTAATCTTGAAGATTCTAAAATAGTTCCCCCTTTAGATAATATTTCAGAAACATCACTATACCCTAATTTTTTGATATTCCCTGCTACTAATCCTTTATATCCTTCATAAACACCATAAACCTCAAAACCTCTTTTTATTCCTACACGAACAATAGCACGAATAGCCCCATTCATTCCTGGTGCATCTCCTCCTGAGGTTAAAACTGCAATTTTTCTCATCGATTCACCTACTTTTTCCCTATAATTATCCCTATTATACTTGTTTTACATAAAAAGAAAAAGCCAATTTCTTGGCTTTATATAAATTTTTCTAAATTTAAATTTGAATCATAAGAAAATTTTAAACGATATATATCTTTATAATTAAATATTCTTATTGAAGATTGATCGTTTCCTTTTGATTGTGTCATTCCTTTTCCATAATGAGAAAGTGTTTCTTTTGTAATTTCAGCTTCATTATTTTTTAAATCATTTAATGTTTTTTGAATTAATTCTTGATTATCTTTTTCATTAAATAGTGTAATGATTTGATTTATTTTTGTAACTTGTTGATTTAATTGTTGATAGCCATCATCTAATTGTTGAATATCATTTAAATGATATTCAAACTGTAATTGGCTTTCTTTTGATAAATCATAATCATAAGAAATACTCATTGTATTTTGTTTATCTAAAGAAATATCATATTGAACAGATACATAAAGATTATTATTATTTGTTATTTGAAACAAATATTCTGAATCCATATTTTTTGTTCCAACTATTTTTTCTAAAGACGATTCCATGTTATTAATCTTATTGACATATTTTTTACTATTTTTAACATTTTTTGAAAATTCTTTTAAGGAATCATATTGATATACAACTGTTTCTTGATTTGATTTTGTATATGTTTTTAATGTTGCTGTTTGATTGATTCCACTATCAGATAATGTATTAAATGCAAAGAAATAAGAAATTCCCATAGGTAAGAAAACAAATGCAATAATCAAAATTGGATAAATGAATGCGTATTTTCTTTTAGGGGTACGTTTCATTGGTTGATAGCCAGATTGAGGTGTTCCACAATAAGGACATACTTTTGCATTACTTGGTATATTTTTATGGCATTTTGGACATTTTTTCATATTTTATCAATCCTTTCTTTTAATCTTGGTATATTTGGTCTAGCCAAGATGAAAGTTTATCAATATAATCCTGTTTCTTTTCTTTTTGTTTTTTGCTTGGTAATGAATAATAATCTTCATCTAAAAAAGTATATTGATCTACAAATTTCCCATTGATCACTAATTTTAAAGTAGGTGTCCATGAAAAATCAAGTTTTTTTCTCATTTGGTTATATCGAGATTTTTCTTTTTTTGTTGCTTCTTGACTATTCGCTTGATCTCGATATTCTTTAATATTGAAATAATAAAGATAAACTCCTTTATTTTTCTTTAAATATTTTTTTAAATAAGGTTCAAATTCTTGACAATCTTTACAATCAGATCTTCCAATATATAAAACAAAATCTTCTTTTTGATTTATTTTCTTTAAAACATCATCATAATTGATTTCTATGATTTGATCTTTTGATAAATCTTTCTGTATAGTATGAGTGGATGTAGTATGACTACACCCACTTAATATACCTATTAAAAATGAAATCAATATGAACTTATTGATTATTTTAATAAAGATTCTCCATCCATTTCTTCAGGAATTGGTAAACCTAATAATTGTAACATTGTTGGAGCTAAATCTCCTAATTTTCCGCCTTCTTTTAATCCTACATGAGAATTAGTAACAATTAAAGGTACAACATTTGTTGTATGTGCAGTAAATGGATTTCCATCTGCATCTAATTCTTCTTCAGCGTTACCATGATCAGCAGTAATTAACATAGTTCCACCTAATTCAAGAACTTTTTCATAGACTTCACCGATACAATCATCAACAACGCTAACAGCTTTGATTGCTGCAGGAATAACACCAGTATGTCCTACCATATCACAGTTTGCAAAGTTAACAATGACAACATCATGAATATCTTTATCTAATTCAGCAATTAATTTATCTTTTACTTCATAAGCTGACATTTCAGGTTGTAAATCATAAGTAGCAACTTTTGGTGAATTAACTAATACACGAGTAGCTCCTTCGATTTCTTTATCTACCCCACCATCAAAGAAGAAAGTTACGTGAGCATATTTTTCAGTTTCAGCAATACGTAATTGTTTTAAACCTTGAGCTGACAAGTAATCACCTAATGTATTTGTAAGTTCAGGTGAAACGAATGCGATTTCTCCATTAACGCTGTCTGCATATTTCATCATACATACGAATTCTAAATCTTTAACTTGTTTTTCAGGTACATATCCTTCATAGAATGTAGGATTTGTAATTACTGTAGCTAATTGAATAGCTCTATCTGGTCTGAAGTTAGCGAAGATTACTGAATCTCCATCATCAATTGTTCCTTCAACGTTTTTGTTGTAACCAGGGATAACGAATTCATCTAAAACATCTTTAGCATAAGAATCTTTTACATATTGAACTGGACATTCAAAAGATTCACCTTCTTGACATACGATTGCATCGTAAGCTAATTTAACACGATCAAATCTTTTATCTCTGTCCATTGCATAGTATCTACCAGAAATTGATGCAATTTGTCCAACACCGATTTCTTCAATTTTTTCTTGTAATTCTTTTACGAAATCAACACCACTATCAGGAGCAACATCTCTTCCGTCTAAGAAAGCATGTACATATACTTTATCTAAACCTTGTTGTTTAGCTAATTCTAATAAACCAAAGATATGTTCATTTGATGAGTGAACACCACCATTTGATAATAATCCCCAAATATGTAATTTAGAACCATTATCTTTAGCATGTTGAATTGCTTTTAAGAATTTTTCATTTTCAAAGAAAGTTTTTTCATTTAAAGCTTTATTAATTAAAGTTAATGATTGATAAACAGTTCTTCCTGCTCCAATATTTAAATGCCCAACTTCACTATTTCCCATTTGTCCATCAGGTAAACCAACTGGCATACCACTAGCTGAAATAGTTGTGTTTGGATACATAGCCATTAAATCATCTAAGTTAGGTGTATTAGCAAGTCTTACAGCATTACCATTAATGCTTTCAGAAATACCATAACCATCCATAATACATAATACGATAGGTCTTTTTTTCATTTTTTTGTTTCCTCCATTAATACGTTATACATATTATCATTTTTGTTATCGTGTTTCAATTCATTTAGCTATATAAAATCAGTATTTTTTATTTCATTTCTTTTTAGTTTTTTGTGGTGTAGCAAGCAATGAAACACCGCAAAAAGTAATGAATAAAGGCCAGTATTCTTGAATATAATAAACAATAATTGAAACAATACCTTTGAATTCATTTGTTCGATCTAACGTTAAGATGATTCCCAAAACAATCAAAACAATACCACAATTTTTTTTAATATTCATTTTATTCACCTAGTTTTATTTTATCTTGGATAAAATAAAAAAGATGTCCAAAAAAATCATACGATTTCTTTAAATATCTTTTTTGCATAATCTAGTAATTGAATGATATTGACTTCTTCTTGCCCTTTTTGTGAATATACATAAACTTTATAATCTTCAAAAAAGTCAAATCTATTTGAATGAATAATACTATTAATATCTTTTCTTCTTTCTTGATTTAAAGTAATAAATTGATTTTCACACATTTTTCTTAGAATAATACACAAAGAAGCAAGTGATAATTCTAATTGACACTTTGTTTTTAAAAGATCCCTTTCAATTATATAATTAGCTATCTCTTGATTATTTTTTAATCTATTTAACTGATTTAAAATCATTTCTACTTTAACAACCTCTATATTTAATTGTTCTAAATAACAACTTAACTTTATTTGCCTTTTATTCATTCTTAAGCTCCTTATAAATTGATAACAGTTGTTTAGCATATAAAACAAGTGATAATAACATCAACACAATACAAACAAAAATTGAAATAGTTGCAAAAATAGAATTTGGAATATGTATTCCAATTAATACGATTGCGACAACATCAAAGATAGCAGTAGAAATTTTCCCCCACCATGAGGCTCCTTGGACCTTTGCTCCTTTTTCATATAAATAAAGTCCCCCTAAAGCCAGCATTCCATCTTTTAAAACAATGATAAGAAGTAATAACCACATCCATGAATACGTATAAACTAAAACAAACGCAACCGTAAATTGTGTCAATTTATCAGCAATTGGATCTATAACTTTCCCAAAATCAGTAATCATCTGGTAATGTCTTGCAATGTAACCATCTAAAAAATCAGATAGACCTGAAATAATTAAAATAGTAGCACATATATAATAATCTTCTTTATTTCCAGCTAAAAAATAGCGATGTAAAAAAATAGGAATAAGTATTATTCTTAAATAGCATAAACAATTAGGTATATTAAATAATTCTTTAAGTCTTATTTTTTTCATAATTTTCACCTTCTGTATTAGTAATATAATCTTACAGTTTAATGATAAAAATTTCAACCTAAACAAAAAAAGGGAGATTTCTCCCTCATGAATTTTAATATTCTTTTTCTAATAAAGCTGCAGCTGCTTTATCAATAATTACAGTTACATCTTTATGATTTTGTAATACACTAGCTGGTAATTCTGGAGTTACAGGTCCTTCAATCATTCCTTTAACAGCATTTTCTTTATTTTTACCACAAGCAATTAAAACAACACTTTTAGCATCCATAATATTTTGAATTCCCATAGAGATTGCTTGTTTTGGAACAGCATCTTCATCTCCATTAAAGAATAATCTTGCATTGTCTTTAATAGTACTTTCTTTTAAATCAACATAATGTGTTTTTGAATTAAAATCAGTTCCTGGTTCATTGAATCCAATATGTCCATTTGAACCAATTCCTAATAATTGAATATCAATTGGATTTTCAGCTAACATTTTATTATATTTATCACAGTTTTCTTGAATATTTCCTTGTCCGCATGGAACATGAACATTTTCATCTTTAATATCAATTCCATTGAATAAGTTTTTATACATAAAATAATGATAACTTTGTGGATGACTTGCATCTAATCCAAAATATTCATCTAAGTTGTATGATTTAACATCTTTATATGATGTATGATTTTTTTCATGATCTTCTCTTAATAATTCATACATTCTAACAGGTGTAGATCCTGTAGCTAATCCTAAAATACTATTTGGTTTTTCCTTTACTTGATTAATAAAAATTTTTGCTGCTTCTTGGCTTGCTTCTTCATAATTTTCAACAATAATAACTTTCATTGCAAACTCCTCCTCGACAACATCTTATCATGTCTAGACAAACAATTCAATAAATACTTATCTTTTTTCTTAAAAAGTCCTTTCGTACAATGAAAATATCTTTATTTTTCAATAAAAATAGGTTAGAATTGGAATGTAAATATGGAGGTGTTTAATACTATGATTAAAGGTATTGGGGCTTCTAGTGGTATTGCAATTGCTAAAGCGTACAAACTAGTTATGCCTGATTTAACTGTAACACAAAACACTGTAGAAGATGTTGCAGCTGAAATCAAAAAATTTGAAGATTGTATGGCTGAAACAGCTAAACAATTAGAAGCAATTAAAGAAGCTGCTTCTAAAAACTTATCAGCTGAAGAAGCTGCTGTATTTGATGCTCATGCATTAGTACTTCAAGATCCTGAATTAAAAACACAAGTTTTAGACAAAATCAATAATGAAAAATTATGCGCTGAAGCTGCATTAGATGCAGTTGCAAATAGTTTCATTGCAATGTTTGAAATGATGGATGATGATTATTTTAGAGAAAGAGCTGCTGATATTAAAGACGTTTCTCGTCGTTTATTAGCTAACTTACTTGGTAAACCATTACCAAACCCTGCTTTAATTGATGAAGAAGTTGTTATTATCGCTGATGATTTAACTCCTTCTGATACAGCACAATTAAATAAAAACTTAGTTAGAGGATTTGCTACTAATATTGGTGGTAGAACTTCTCACTCAGCTATCATGGCTCGTTCTTTAGAAATTCCTGCAGTTGTTGCTTGTAAAACAATTACAGAAGAAGTTAAAGATGGAGATTTAATTGTTCTTGATGGTATTGAAGGAACAGTTATGATCAATCCTGATGAAGCAACTGTTAAAGAATATGAAACTAAACGTGCTGAATTCATCGCATATAAAGAAGAATTAAAGAAATTAGTTAATGAAAAAACAATTACTACTGATGGACATCAAGTTGAATTAGTTGCTAACATTGGTTCAGCAAAAGATTTAGCAGGTGTTAAAGAAAATGGTGGTGAAGGTGTTGGATTATTCAGAACTGAATTCTTATATATGGAATCTGCTGAATTACCAACTGAAGAACAACAATTTGAAGTTTATAAAGAAGTATTAGAAGGTATGGAAGGTAAACCTGTTGTTGTTAGAACATTAGATATCGGTGGAGATAAAGAAATCGAAGCTATCGATTTACCAAAAGAAATGAATCCATTCTTAGGTGTTCGTGCAATCCGTTTATGTTTCCAAAGAGAAGATATCTTTAGAACTCAATTAAGAGCATTACTTAGAGCATCAGTTTATGGTGATTTAAGAATCATGTTCCCTATGATTGCTACTTTACAAGAATTCCGTAAAGCTAAAGGAATCTTAATGGAAGAAAAAGAAAAATTAGTTGCTGAAGGTGTTAAAGTAAGTGATACATTACAAGTTGGTATCATGATTGAAATTCCTGCAGCTGCTGTATTAGCTCATAAATTTGCTAAAGAAGTTGATTTCTTCTCAGTAGGAACAAATGACTTAGTACAATATACATTTGCAGCAGACAGAATGTCTTCTGGTGTAAGTTATTTATATCAACCATTCAACCCATCAATCTTAAACTTATTAAAACATGTTATCGATTCAGCACATGCTGAAGGTAAATGGGCTGGTATGTGTGGAGAAATGGCTGGTGAAGCTATTGCAGCTCCATTATTACTTGGTTTAGGATTAGATGAATTCTCTATGTCAGCTACTTCAATCTTAGCTCAAAGAAAATTAATTAAGAG
>QWCY01001205.1_pt1 | contig 38864 bp, 53 predicted proteins | sample 1972631 | NCBI WGS metagenome assembly QWCY01 (sample SAMN09866696, study PRJNA288562) | Human gut metagenome isolate pre1_stool, whole genome shotgun sequencing... | isolation source: gut | host: Homo sapiens | place: USA: California
TTCACTTCCGGGTCTGATATCTTAATACAGGCAACTCCGTCAACAATCAGTTCTAATCTGTAAAAGATATTTCTCAATGCATCCACAGAGTCCTGATAGTACTTGGAGTGTACCGTAATCTTACCATCCAACACCGGTATCGGGTCTTCACCTGCAAGCCCTTCAGCAGACAGACCCTCATAAGTCCCATCCGCCAATTTTGCAAGCATATCCAATGCGTCAGCAGTGTAGTATTCCTCTTCAAAACCTACCGCACGGATATGCTTCAAGGCATGATTAGTCCCCTGTGACTGCTGCGCCTCAATAATAGTCGAGAGGATAACCATAGGCTTCAATAGCGGGCAATTCTCAATCAGGAAGTCGGTTATATTCACAGCACACTGACCGATTCTCAAACCTTCTGTTGTCAGCATCGGGAAGTTCCGGAAGGTAATATATTTATTGTTAGCAGGGTATTCGATGATTTCAAGTCCGCCACCGGTCGGAAGTTTAATCTGGCTCAGGTTGGTTCCATCGGCATATATCTCACGAATGTTGATAATTGCGCTCAAATCAAGCGTACCCTGCAAAGTGGCAATATTGGATAAAAGTATCTTCTGCATACTACCGCAATCGGCGAGTGTAAGTCCTGTAATAGAGATCATTATGTTATCTGTCTTACTACCGAGGATAAGCTCTGTCAAGCGTCTTCCCCGTACCACCATGGTACCGGAAACATTCTTCTTGTGCCAGTCTCCAATACTCAATAACCAACTTGCCGCCTGAATCGCATTCTGCTGGTCGGCACTACCGCCAAGGTCAATGGTAATGCGGCATGTCTCACCCGCCTTGGTGCGCCGCCCCTGCACGATGGACGTACCGTTCGCGACAGCCGGATACATGTTGAATGCCGGGGTAATGTCGTAATCAATCAGGTCACCGGCGGCACGCACGATAATGGTGTCCGTGCCATTGGCAGAGAAGAGCCCATAGCTGTACTTACTCATGATGTACATGATACGCTTCTTCACCCATGCAGTCTCCGCGGAGAAGAAATCACCATGGCTCTGCGTGATAGGGTCGGTATCATTGCTATAGGAACCATTCTCATAGGCTATCTTGGCTATCTCATAACGCTTGGCGTCGGAGTTCACCAGCGTAGCGGGGAAATAGTTCTTTATTCCCAGAAAGTATTTCTTATAGAAAGCGTAAACCTTGTCATAAGGAGTACCGGAAGACTGACCGCATAAACTTTCCATCGCCGTGAACATCTTGCGCATGCCGGCGGTAATCTCGGCACTGAAGACAAGTTCAAGCATATTCCAGAAGACGGACGTCTCACCGTTCCAGATCGGTTGACCGTTGTCGTAATAATCATGCATCTCACAGTAATACGGTTTACGGTCCTGTCCTTGGTTGTCAATCGGAAAAATGGTGTCGGCATCATCCAGCCGCCATCTCCATTTGCTCCCGACTGTACAGAAACTATACGGATAAGTGTTCTTCGCGCGCTGGTCCGTACCGGCGGTAAACTCCACAAAATTATGATGGAATACGGCATCGTCGATATCGAATATGGCGGGTATGGTCGCCCGGAACAACTGGCCGCGGGAATTGACGAACATCTCATTCAGTTGGTCGGATGTAAATGCGGACAGGTCGGATACGAGGTACGCGGCCAACTGCGTCCTCAGATTTATCGTGCCATTACCGATATCGGAGGGTATGAACTTCCCTTCCGCCGCCTCGTAATAATAGAGATTGTACAGGTTGGCATCGCCAGCCTTGGCAATCCAATACTCATAACCTGTACTACGGTATTCAGTTATGGAGGCATTCAGTTCGGCCAGCGTTCCATTGAATGGACGGATGCGGTTGTTGCAGACATATACGGCATTATACGCGTCTATCCACTTCTGAGCGGAGAGAGGTTCCGTTTCGTTTGCATTCAGTTCTCCGGCATCGAAGTCCCAGCAATTGGTATTATTGTATTGAAAAGCCTCTTCATCCCCGTTATACGCCCAGTATGATTTACCGCGATTCCAGGGAACACGGAACAAAGCACCCAGCGGAGCATTGTCCGAGCCTTCTACGGATAGCAAGGCGGGGAAAGCGTCCGTGTCATAGCCGAAACAAAGATCATCCCCTTTATCCGGACCGAACGTAAACTCGCCCATACAGGTATATACGTCCTTGCCTTCCTCGTTGACGGACTTTGAGAAACCGATGAAAGGTTCCTGATACACAGCGACGCGTATCTGTGGATCGGCAGTCATCGCCTCGTTTTTCATACCCATCTCCTTGAAGAGGGCATCGTAGGCATCCACGCTGCCCGCCTTATGGTCCTGCATCGAAGAAGCCCAGTTCTTTTTAGCCGTCAGGCGTCCGGACTTCGGGACACCGTCGAACATGAGCACCTTGTTTTTGTCCGTGGTTCCGTCCGCATACGTGGCGATGGAGCTTATCTTATTGCCCTCAGCGTCTTTCAGGCCTTTCATCTTGAATCGGATATTCCACTCCAGATATTTCTTGGATGAAGTTCCCTGACCTTCCACCAACAGATTGGTGAGCGTGAAGTTCCTTTCCGGCTTATCCTTGAAGAAGACTTCCAGATTACCGGCAACGCCTGACGGGTTATTCAGGTTCGGAAAGGGTTTATCAACCACAAAAACATTGTACAGCATCTTCGTGGCGTTGAAATCAATATTCACGCCTTCACCATCCAGCACTTGGTTGACGCTCTTCTCCGCCTGCTTTTCATCGGTTGTCACAAGCTGGTTGATATAATTCTTCTGAACGGCTTCCGAGGTCAGAGCCGAATCATATACGCGCAACCCATACAGATAGAGGTTGGCATAATCGTTACCCAGGACTATCTTGCCGCTATTGCGGAAATAGTCATTGCTCTCATAGGCGTACTGCCGGTTCTTCTTCCCGTTGATGTATATCGCCACAATGTTGAACCCCGCATTGCCGTACGCGTCGGGCATGATAACCACTGTAAGCCGGATGCGCACACCATTGTCGGTAGGAACATCCTGCGTACTGCTTTCATGTTCGGATTGGGAGAAGAAAGATATATTATCGCCGGATACTTTCAGGCCGACGTTGTTCTCCCCGATGGTAATAATGTTCTTCGAGGCATCCGAAGCATTCTCAACTTTGAAATCAATCTCAATGGTCTTTCCCCGACGGGCGGCCTCTACGGCAAACGGCTGATAATTTATCACGGCGGAACTGCGGGCGAATATCTTCAATGCCTTCACGCCGTCGTCATCAGATACCCATCCATCATTACCCCAGTTCAGGTTGTTCCAAGTCACAGGGATAACCGACTTGTCCACTTCATTAATGATACTGCGGCTGTTGGATTGTGAGTTGCCGCGGGTACGGGGATTGATATAAAGTACCGCGCCTGCCGTGGCCGAGTATCCGAGGGAGTTATTCACGTTCAGCGTAATCGGATCAATCAGGTTGTTGTCGCCACTTGTTACGGACACGGTCACCTCAAAGTTAGCGTCATCGTCCGTATCCACTTCCATCGGATAAGTCAGGGTATTCTTCGCGTTCGTCACGATGGTATCATTCTCCGAGCTATACACCTCCATGCCGTCCCTCGTGATGGAGAACAATGCTTCCGTCTGAGCGGCGGAACCGTCATAGATGGCATAATCGAATACGGTATTGTCCTGCCAGTTGGTTAGCAGGTCGGCCACGTTGTTCACGCACATCAATTTCACGGCTTCCCCGGCTGTAGAGATGCACATGATATTCACTGATACCGATTTAGTCTGTATCGTATTATCGGAGTTCGACAGGTAGAAGCTCACATTATATACGCCGGTAGCTCCCGGATGCGGAAGCGTATAGATGTATGGCGTATCGAGATATACGGCCGTTCCAAGATTCCGGCTATAGCTCTGGTTATAATTATCACCCGTAACGGTCACATGCAGCATCTTGCTGATGTTACCGTTCACAATCATAGGGATGGCAATGTCTCCGGAAAAGGCCGTCCACCAGGCGAAGTTGGGGGCGCTGACGCCCAAGGAGGTGAGTTGCACCGTATAAGTCACAGGCGCTGTCGTCTGGTCGGTGTTCTCGCCCTTAATGGTAATCTTGACATTGTTACTGCCGGAAGACAACCATTCGGCGATATCCTGCTTGATGGATACGTTAGAAGACACTTCCATTTGCTTGACTACGGTGAAGTCCGCGAACTTCGAGTTTTTCATCATGATGGTGCACAGCCCGAGTTCTCCGGTAGGTTTATACGGCTCGCCGATATCGTCCCGGTACTGAGATATGAAGGAAAAGTCAAGAATACACTTTTCTCCATATTGGGAGGCGAAGCCGAGGGAAGGCATATTATTGCGCACATAGACACTGTACATAGTCCCTGATCCGCCACCGCCAATGCTGCTTACCGGTAGCAACGTCCATTCTTCGGCACCTTTGAGTTTCACGATAACATAATCCTCCTTTTCGTCCACTGAATCGGCGGCAGGGGTAACGTTCAGCAGCCCGCCAAGTGTCATGTCTCCGGTCACTTCCGTCGGGGCAACTTCTACGATGGCGTCCTCATCCTCTTCAAGAAGCGTGTCGATATCCTCTTCGAGCAGGCAAGACGCTAAAGCGGCCGGGGTGGTCTGTTGGGGAAGACGGACAATCAAACCATTTTCAACGACAGCACCACCCAATAAGCCTAATAAATAGTTAGTACTATCTATCTCATCTTTACGAAGGAATATTTTTTTAATCTCATCAAGATCAGTCTGTGTCAATAATTCAATAATTCCTGAGAGAGTTCGTCCAACTCTCTCAGCCGTATTTTCACCAGCCACAGACGCATTACGTATCTGTATAGCTAACTTTTTTAATACATCTAAATTGTCCATGTTAATCTCCTATGTCGATAATCCTAACTCTTGATCCTCTTATCGGTTTCACTTCCACATCATCCCATGTCTTCAAGAACTCCAATGCTCCAGACAAATAACTTTCAGCAACATTCATCAAATCATTATACTTATTCACTCGATTTTTATCATCCATTCTTGCTGCATACTCATCATTGTGTTGCATGAATCCAGAGCGAGAAATCATAGCACCATCATTCTTCGCCATCTTAGCATATACGAAATACGCTAAAGCGTAACGAATACCCTTAAAAACGTGCTTTTTCTGGGCTTTATCGACATATTCACCGCCCTCCAATAAGAGCGATAGGTTTTCATCCAAATCTTCGCCTACAAGCCTTAGAAACATATCCGACCCTACTGCCGGAATAATAAACAATTGCTCACACTCTTCAATGAATGTGTCTACCTCTTCCTCATCCACATGCTTGGAGGCTATTCTTGTATACCCTGACCAATTATCAGCTGTTAATAGATGTTTCATTTGAATCAATATATTTAAGTGAACGTAATCCGAAATCAAATGATAGGTTTGCAACCTCATACCATTGCTTAAAGATGGTATCAAAAGCTCTTTCAACGAATCGCTGTTCAATTGTCACCTCACCGGCATAATATTCATAAGCATCCCTCATAACATCTCCAGAGAATCCAAGTTTACCCATACGAATAGAATAGAATAACTCTTGATGAAACTGGGCATATATCCGTTCTACTGTACTTTCATCCGTTACAGTGAAGTCTTTATCATAATTCTTTGTCGGGAAAGCAACAACTTTGGGTTCATCTTCATCATCTTCCAACTCCACCAGAAGAATTTTATTTCCGTTGGTATCTCCCTGGAACTTTTTCAAATCTTCCGGTGCGATCATCTTTCTGTCGATTTCATTTCCATCCTTATCAAACGATGGAACTCCCTTCTTAGCGATAATCATACATGAGACAAGAAAATTATTGCGGACATTTCTGTTTTTGACATTCGATAACCCCTCATCTGTACTCATCTCCGTAACCACTGGATCATAAATTGGAGTAGGGTAGACACCCGGTCCATCCAATGACACCCAAAGAATTTGTCCTTCATATTGATCTATTCCTCCGGCAGCTTCTACTTGTGACAGTACGACATCCGGATTAGGATTGAAAACACATATTTTTTTCACGGAATCTTTCGTTACCATGATCGCCTTTCCATTACGTGTTTTTTTACCCTTCCAATCCGGATGTATTAGAATATGCCCTATATATCCATTCTCATCTTCTTCCTCTAACCTGCAATTTTCAAAAGGGATATGTTGTACTTCTACGATCTGACAGAATACATTATAATTCACATGAAGAGCGAACCCTTTGAATCTCGCTATATCTTCACAGACATTATGCAGAATAGTATCTGCTGTGTCCCCCTTTTTATTCAAGACATACTCAGAGAATTTTGTATCCTTAAATCCGAAACCCTCTATGAACTTCGCATATCTATTAAGACAAAGCTTTGCAGTACCGGATGCAGACGTTATGGCAAGAAGATTCTGCGGATATAAATTATCCTCACCATAGGTCTGCATCTTAAACTGCTGGGAGTAACTAACACCTACACGGCTCTCTGGCTTTTTTGCTGTTTTTACGTTCATACATTACTCCTCTGATTTTTCATCATCATCTTCAACCTTATCCGCTTTCTCTGAAGCTGCTTTCAAATACAACTCTAACATCTTATTGGTGAGTTTCTTTTCTCCCAATAGATACCCCTTGTAACCTTCTCTGATCTGCCTTTTGGTAACACCTTTTTTCAGTTTTTCGGCGATTTCGGACACAAATTCTTCATTCAAATCTTCCGGAACAATCTTACCTATTCGTTCCTCCCAATTATCCGGCTTTTGGGCAAACATCTGAATCTGTTTCGGGAACTTCTTCAAATAGTTCTCCGCAGCTTCATCCGTTAGGTTAGCATTGGTATATATCTTACCACTCTCAAAATCCTGTATGATAACTCCAGCCAATAGGCTATATGCACATTTTTCTTTCATCTTCTTTTCTCGTTTTAAATAATTACATACTTCTATCAAAGCATCACGATAGCAATCATTGCAAGTGGTGCGCTTGAAATCCTTCCTCAGCACTTCGACATAGAGCTTCACAATGCTCTCTTTATCCGATGCAGAAAACCCGGTATCAAACCGGGCTTTCAATTCATCGGCCAACTGTAAAGCCTCCTGATACATCATACTGCCGCAGTTTTCAAAGTCTCAAACTGTGTTCCGGTAGCTTCTGCATCAGTATTGAAATAAAACATTGCAGCTTTCGGGGAACCAGTTTCTTTCAGGGTAATCAACCAACCGCCATCCGTATCTTCTGAATACTTATCATTTTCTCCTGTCTCCACAGATAAGCCTTGATAATAACCATAGACCTGATATTCTGACTTTCCGTCTACTCCCTTGTACTTATTTTTTAAAATAACGACAAAAGAACCATTGGCTAACCCTTCAATCACATTTTCACAGACTTCTGGGCCATTATCAAGAACTACAATAGGAAGTTCGCTATCCCATTTGTTCTTGTAAGTACCTTTCGACAAAGACGTTTTTGTACCAGTGAAAGGGGTTGATCCAAGACATGCAACTGAATATCCTTTCATCCCCTTTTTCAGAACGAGTGTTTTAATCACATTCTTCGTATCACCGAATACAGTCTTCGCAAAATCAACATGTTTGCGGTTGATGATAATGCCATCCTCCTCAAAACCCTTCGTTACGATATTATCACAATCTACGATAATATCAGCCTTCAATAAGCTCTCACAAATTCCTGCCATATCTCTATTAATAAGCTGCGTGGAACATATCATCTTCAAGCAAGGAAGTTCCCATCTTACCCTGTGCATAGATGTAATTACGTCTCTCTTTTCTTTCAAACCAAACATCGAGGTTTGAGATCAGGGCATCTTGATCTGTACCTACCATGAACTGTTTGACATTGCCGAATACCATACGATAAGGCAGATTTAATTTTGTACCGCTATTTTCATAGGCACCGATAAATCTGTCCCAAATGGAGATACGGGCAATATTCACTCCATCATACTTTGCGACGTCGAATCCATCAAAGATTGTAGTCCACTCCATTTGTTCATGGTAGGTCTTCTTCACATCCCAGTGCAGGGCATCAGCCATGTACTTGGTCATCATAATCATAGAACCAGAATCAGCAGTGACACGGCTATCTGTATCCATTAACATCGTGTCTACTATTCCAGTAGCAACTCCCTGAACCAACATTGCAGCTTTCTGTTCCGCAAACGTGGTTTTAGCATTGGCGGCAATAGCCGTAAGTTGTTTTTCATTTGCAGCACATTGGGCAAAGATTCTCTTAAACAGACCATCACAAGTAGTAAAGAGTTCCTTCTTCACATCATCAGTCAATACACCACCATCTGTAATGTGTTTTGCATCCTTGTTACCGAACCAGCCAAATCGCCAGATCATTCTCATCATCTGTCTTTCCAATGCCGGGCGGATGATGTAGGTCATAAACTCCGTAGAGGTCAAATCACCTATCTCTGTACCTGTCTTCAACGTATATTCAGCAATAGTCCCATTCAACGCTTCATAACAAATCTTGATAGGGATATTCCAGCTACCCAACTCCCAACGTTTCTGGGAGTTCACAATACCAACCTCCTGATATACGGGGTCACATCCTCCACCTTCAACACCGACATCATCCATATCACCGATAAAAGCTATCGGATCACCATTCTTCACCTTTTTCAAGGTGGTATACTTGTTGAAATCCTCATCCTGATTAATGGTAAGAGGAATCAACTCTTTCAAATCCTGTACATCTTTCGGGTTCACCGAGATATTCTCAAAAAAATTAGCCATAGGTCAATTTACTTTTTCTTGTTATACACTCCTTCTTTTCTCTCACGAATCTCTCTCTGCATCGGAGTTTCTTCCGAACCTCTTTCAACGCCTCTACTGGCATTAATGCCCGACACTGAACGTCCTTTCACTTTGAATGTACTGCAATTCTTAGCAAGCCATTTCTCGCCTCCAGCCATCTTTACAGCATTCAGAATAGCGAGTTCAGAATCACTCTTCGCTTTAGCATTCGAATCACCTAATTTCTCTTTCAGTTCAGTATTCTCAGCTTCCAGATCAGATACTTTCTTTTCCAATTCGGCAATTTTCTGGTCTTTTTCATCGCCATCTCCACCATCATCATCTCCAGAAGCCGCTGGCTTGATCTCTGTGATCGCTCCATCAACTACCACGATAGTAGCACCATCGGGCATCACATGTTCACCATCAGGACTGGCCGCATCTCCAACCTGCGGTTCACCTTCATCTCTCTCAACCGTCAGCGTTCCGCCATCGGCTGTGCTCAAATCCATACCTAAAGCCACGTCCTCAATCTTTGAGTAACCCAGCTTTCCCAGAAGCTTATCCAATAAGTTCTGTTTCACCTCAACATTTCCTGTTTTAGCCATATTATTAAAATTATTGTTATTAGAGCCCTTCTTAGCTGACGCTGGGGCTATTATTTCCGAAATAATACCTAATGCTTTAGCTCGATCTGTATCTATGAACTTATCTTCATTCATCAAAGCCTGCATCTCATCCCGATCACATTCACATCTTTCCACATAGAGGTCGAGCATCTTATCTTGTTCTTTCTGCAATCCTTCTGCGCTCTTCCTCAAATCTTCCGCTGTCAATGAGTCACCCAAAGCATAACTGGGAACCCACGGGTTATGCACACAGATGTTTGCGCTCTTATACGCCTTTCTCCGCTCTTTGGGTGCTGCCATCATTATGATAGTAGCCATTGATGCAACCTTTCCCTCAGCTATAGCCGAAATCTCTTTCCCTGATGCCCGCAACTTATCATAGATAGCCCAACCCTCAGAAACCGAGCCACCATCACAGTGTAAGCGGATATCTACAGCGTTGTCTTTCTCATCCATCCCGGAAAGAAACTCATCAATATCCTTGAAACAGACTCCATCCATACCCATACACCATTTCAGGAACTGTTTATCTTCCTCTGTAGTAATCTCATTATAAATCTTTAGAACTGCCATATCTTAACCTTTTAGGGCAAAGTTAGAGACTACCAGAGGGGCAAACGAATTTCCGACTATTATACGACTATCATGTTTTGATAGCAAAAAAAGAGGGATGCCCATCAACACCCCTCATAATCACAAATTACAGAAACATATTACACCTTCACAGGCTTGCTGAACTTATCAATTATCCTGTATACTGTAGCTTGCCCAACCGAATACTCGTCAACAAGAAACGCTACGATGTATGTCAATTTATGACCTTCCTTCTTCATCCGTAGATACTCACGGAATAACTCGATATGCCTGACATCAGAAAGGTTCACATTCGCATCATTCAGAACATTCATTGGACCTTCATACACCTTTATCAAATCAAATACTGTCATACACTTCCAAGATTTTCAAGATACTTCACTCTATTAGATACAGTTGTGTACTCTTCCACAGATAGAACAGGAGGTGGCGCCATACTCATGCCTTTTGCCACAGCTTTAGCAAGCATATCCTCACCCAATGCCTGATTAGCCGTTGCAGTCACATTGATTGGTATTCCGCCTCCCATCTGATTAAAGGCTGATAACATAGGGGAGAACATAGAAGTTGCGGCCGCTGTCAGAACTGATTCGCCATCGGAAAGCATTGCAGGAATTGAGTCACTCGTACCGGAACCTGGACCAATTACTGAACCACCCTGAGCGAACTTTGCACTTTTCACTGTCTTGGTAGCCGTGGCAATATTTGCCAGAACCGTTGCAATAGTGGTTGCAATAGCCGCTATATTACCAGGGAACGGAACACTTTGAGCTTGTGCAACACCTGCAGCAATAGCCTTTCCCGTATTTACAGCAATCTCTCCCAAAGCAAGAACCTTTGACAGCTTGGCGAAAGTCGTATTCTTTTCACCCAACGTTTCAGTTAATGATCCTAATCCTCCAACTATGCTTTCTACTGCCTGATACTTCGTCTGTTCAATCTCTACCTCTTTATCAGTAAGTGATTGCTTAGAATTATTGTACTCGTTTTGCACCTGCAACTTACGAAGATTGAAAGCCTGAATACTTTCACCTTCAAGTTGCTGCATAGACTCCAATTCGACCCGCTTTTGTTCCATCTTCAACTGGAGAACTTGTACCTCATCATTTCCAGCGGCCGCAATCTTCGTCTCAAATTCCAACTTCAAAGCATCTTGCTGTTTCTTGATTACGGAATTATTATGCGATTCCATCAGCTCGTCATTGAGTAGGTTATACTTCTGACGAATAGCCAACTTGGTAGCTTCCCTTTCTTCAACTGATGCAATTTCAGAATCAGCCGCCGCAAGTTCCGCCTCTTCTTGTTTCATCAATTGCTGTATCTTCAACTGATATTCAGCTTCGGAACCTTTCTCCACAGTCTGCAATAAGAGAGCTATTCGTTTCTCTTCCTTTTCGATGCTCTTCTGTACCTCTTCATCCGATAATTTCTGTACCTCATTAACCCTTTCCTGTTCCTTTGCCTTAATGACTTGACGGATGGCATCCTTCGCTTTCTGCGTGAGATTCTTTTCCTCTGCAAGCTTCTTCTTTAAATCCTCAATCTCTCTGTCATAAGACAAGGTGATCTGTCGCCTTTGCTTCTCTATGCCGTCTTTAATGAGAGATAGCATTGCATCCTCTGCCTGTCGGATAGCTTCTGTTTCTTTCTGAGCTCTTTCCTTACAAATAGTCACTGCCTCTTCTGCAGCTTTCTTGGCAGCGTCCGCTTTTGTTTTTTCCTCTGTGATAATCTGATTATTCAACTCTGATCTCTGGGCATTCATCTCACGAATCTTATTGTTATAATCAACATCGGCACGAATCACAGCGGCTTTCGCTTCGGCCAGTTTATTATTCATCTCTGCATCATTCTCTGCAAGGGAAGCCTCTAACTCCAGATTCTTCAAATTAAGTTCAGCAATATTCTTTTTCTCATCCGCTTGCTCTCTTTCCAACCTGATAGCTTCTTCAAGAGCATCCTTTCGCTGCTTGGCTGTATAATTCGCCTTATCTGTAACCTTGGCTCTCAATTCAGATATAGCCTTTTCCCTCTCTGCACTCTTCACTATTTCAGCGCGTGTTCTCTTTTCAAACTCAATCTGAGATTTCTGTAACTCAACTCTTTCCTGAATCTTCTGATTTTGTTCCTGGAACGCATCACCCAAAAGAGGAATACTCTCGCACATCTTCCCAATCCATCCAAGCAACTTTCCGCCAGTCTCTATAACGGTGAGTATACCGGAAGCCAATCCCGTGATGAGGTTTGAGATGAAATCCAAGGCCACTCCCAAAGGAGCCATTGCAACCCTCCAGCGATTCATGTTATCCTCACTGCCTTTTATTCCCTTCACCAGAATAGATATACCTGTAGCGATCAATGCCAGAAAAGCAACAATAGGATTGGCCATCAGGGCAACAAGCTGTTTCCCTAACATCTGGGCTCCTGTTTTTACCAAAACAAATCCATTACGCACACTTCCTAACTGCTTCACCATATTTATGGCTGTCATCGCCCACGGATTACCAGCCGTAACAAACCCCAATACAGAACTATTCAGATTATCAGATTCATCCTTAGCAAACTTCAAAGAGAGTTGGGCATCATCCAGATTCTTCTTTGCTTTCTTGGTTACTTCGGCATGTTCTCCCTGGGTCCTAACAAGTTCCTGATACTTATCATTGGCTTCTGTAACATTACTTTTTAGACCATCAAGAGCTTTTGATACAGAATCTTCATAGTTACCCACATTCCGATAAAACCTCTGCGTCTTCTCTTCGGCCTCTTTCAACTCATCTGTAATGCGGTTTATCTTTAATTCTAAATCCTTTCCCTTGGCACCTTCTCTTTCTGCCCGGCTCATCTCATCATACTCTTTCGTGGCATTACTCAACTCGGCACGCAGAGATTTCAAAGAACCCTCATTCTCTTGCTGCGTTTTAAGGTTATTCCGAGTCTCTTTCTCCAATGCGCGTATCGAATCCTGAGCCTCTTTCATCTCTGCTTTATTCTGAGCTAAGGCTGCCCGATATTCCAATTCATGCTCCGTGTCTTTCTTCATCTCTTCTCGAAGCCTTTTTTGTGTAGCCGTTAATTCATCAACTTTCTTTTGATACTCCAATATACCAACAATAGCATCTCCATATTTCACCTTGATACTCAATATCCTTTCATCTTCATTATTCGCCATAACCTACACCTCCAACTGTAATAATTTACACTCACAAACTCCCGTATCTTCCGCTTTCACAGAGATCAGGGCGTAATATCTTCCATATTGTCCCAGATATACCGGAACCGTTACATCCAACTCTTTCAAATCAATATCACTGATCTCAATTTTTTCCGTGATGATAACCGGATTTCGGACCATTTCTTGGTATGATTGATAATTCTTAGATAATAAAGCAGACCAACCTAAACCACTAAAAGTCGCTTTTGACTTACCATTATTATTAATCTCTAACAATATGCGGGGATCGACTTTTCCCAACTTTCCGACCTCATCATTATCACCATATTCATAAATCGGAATATACGCTTTATCAACCCTCATATCGGTTGCGGCAAAAGAAAGTGTAACACTATCTTTGCTCGCCTCAATAGTCTCATCATTCACATAAATATAGCCGTCATAGCTTCCAGATACAGAACTATCTTCTTTCCACTTATAGATATTCTTCTGGGCAAATCCATCAAGGGAAAAAGAGATTGTTTTAGGCTTATTATCCTGATACGATGCAACCACCTTTCTGGTCCAATCTATAGCCTTTCCTTTGTTGCTTATAACTTCATCCATTGAAACAAACTGAATCGTAGTATCATTCTTGACTACAGCGAACGTCCCAGACATGGCAGACAGAGCTTTGAGAAAATCAATCTGCTTTACGCTTGGCAAATTGGATATGATCGGGTAATATCCATCACTTACCCCATCTTCAAAAACATTAGTGTCTTCAATGAATGCTAATAACCCTATAACAAAAGTTGTACTTCCCCAACTATTCGTAAAGAATCCAGTATCAGCAAATGCGAAGTAGATAACATCACCGGCATCCAACAGAGTAGTGTAATCATCATACTCAAAAGATACGAACCAATCTTGATCGCCTTTCCTTTCCAAACTGATATAACTAACGGAAAACACTTCCTCTGCAGCTCCATCCACAACCTTATATGCAACAAATCTCGGATTAGGCATCTCAGCCCTCACAAAATTAAAGAACATTCTTCCTCTAATATGGATCTTTGTATTGTTCTTCAAAATTTTCATTCCCTCATATTTAGGGGTTGATGTTGATGTATTAAGGTCTACTGTTTCCAGATAATCCGTTTTTTTATAAGTAGGCGTATTACCTCTCAAAACATATCCATAATTATGATTTTGTCGTGTCCCATTGACATACTCATAACTAATTCCGAACTGATTATTATCGTCTTCTCCCTTACCTTTCTTGGTTAACATTGGCACGAGGAGCCTGTTAATCAGACTATCCATGATATTGTTCGGAAATAAGAAATTGATACCACTGTCCTGGGATATACGCTCCAGAATCCAGCCAGCCCGAACGCACGGATGAACATAATTCTTACTATCATAGTTACGGACTCCCATATTCATATCAGCCATGATAAAGTTTGCCGAATCCTGATAATTACTAAATTCCCTTTTCCATATAGTATAATACTCTGGATAACTATCTTTCAAATCATTCAGTGTCTTATCACCCCCAACAATACCAGATAATAAACTAATGTTTCCCCATATTAGAGCTACCTCAAAAGAATCCGCCCCCGACATAAACACAGCCTTACCATTGGGTATAATCTCAACTCCATTCCTGATATACCTTGCTTCATGGTATTTTCTCGGATAATCCGTAGCACATGCCGGCAAATCTGCATGCTTAATAACCCTCTGATTCCTGACCGTCTTAGGTAACTTAATCGTATAGCTATTATTACTTACGATCTTACTGAGGTCAGTAAAGAGATTACTTTTAATGTTCAGAGTAATTTTGGTACTATCATCTAAATCTACCAATTCTCCATCAATAAACAATAAATCATTTCTCATAAGCTTTGTACTCTTGTTTCAGGTAATACAATCGTTGCCACAAAATCCTGCAGCACGGCACGTGTCTTATTATATGTCCCCACCGATACATTTATGCCCTGCCAACGATCTATGCCATCAATATCTTTTCCTTCATACATATCAACCACAGGAGACAATGCAAGTTGAAATAAGAAATCATACATGTCACTATCAACCAAGGGGGCACATACAAGTAGTGTATTCTCTTCTGTCTTTTTTTGCTTTCGTCCCGTACCTCCATGATAACCATTAACATAGCTATAATCTTGCATATTATTACGGATAAACTCTCCATCGTTAGCAATCTGCCTGCTTTCGTCACCTCTCTTGAAAAGCCAATAGCAATAATAGCCATGCCGATTAACCCAACGGAGATACACGCCTTCATCCGAATCATCCACCAACAGCCGAACATTAGATGCAACATTCATCAACGCCATAAACGTGAGGTCAAAAGTATTATCAAAAACATTGGCTCCCGTACTTGATCCGGGTAGATTGAAAACAAGTTCATTCTCTGCATTTAGTCCTTTCAGCATCAGATTGTGAACCTTACGCTCATTCACTGCAATCGGAGGCAAAGAAATGCCATCAGCAACGACATTTATACTACCTGAACCAGATGTATACATTCCTACAGAAAAAGGGAAATTCTTGAACCAAGTAAATACACGATCACCATTATATCTTTCTCCAATCTTCATCGCTCCCCAAATAACAAAGACATTAAATTGGAAACTATTATCTAATGTCCCAGATATATCATAGAAATCAAGTTCCACAGAAAACAATCGTCCTAATTTGCTATCTTGCGCTCCAGACACGGAATAATCGACCTCATTAAAATTTATCACATCAAAAGCTGACTGCATATAGAATGAGACATCAAAGAAACAAGCTGTACCGAACATTGCGCGTTTCTCTTCATATTTACCCTCTGACTGGATATCTATCACTGTCATTACTACACTTGCTCCAGTATATCCAGATACATTTATAACTACCGGATTGAAACAAAATGATATTTCATCCGGATACTCTACGGTTATACCGCTAATCACTTCCTTCCTCATTGATACTATTAATGTTTATTGATTCTACGTCCTTAGCGAATACCGTCATTATACGATCAAGAATATTCTCAACCGTCTTCGGTATCTCATTTGAATAAATATCATCACGTCCTCCATTCCGGAACAGGCTTGTACCTTCCTTCCTGATACGATACGCAATCGCTCCGGCCAGGCTTAGATCACCTCTTTCCTGTGGAGTATACTTTGGCTTCCATCTGGCACTGGGCTTCCGAATATACGGAACAGGGGAAGCACTGATTCCCTTATCCTTCATCCATTTCAATATCACGAACCGGAATCCTCTCGGCACCGGCCCGGGCTTTCTACCCGTCTCCAAGCCACCGAAATAAGCCCGGCCGAATAATACCCCACCTGTATCAGAAATTTGCTTCCTGATGCTCTGCATTGTCCGCCCTGATGCCTTTTGCCCAGCTCGCAAATGATTGGCAATAACTCTCTGCATGAGCGAATCCAATTCATCACCGATTATCTCTAACTGTTTCTCTTTACTCATACGCAACTATAAGCCGACTCCTTTAACGACAATGGAACCCCTATACCAGATAATATATCAGACATCTTTTCTGTGATTACATCATAGGGGACATCTCCCTCAACTGGTTCAAAATACCCTGATTTATCCACTTCTGAAACGAATTTCTTTGCCATCTCCTTCATCCGTGAATAAACTTCCTCATTCTCATCACCATCTGCATCTTTAGGAACTTTATCCATGAATACGACATAACAGTTTATTTTGTCTTTCACCCGTCTACGGTTAAACGTGAATACACCAGATACGGGCATCACGCAAATAATCGCAGGTAATGATACCTTAGATAATTTACGATCAATCGCTTTCCAATCATCGAACACATACGACACCCCGGGGAACTGTTCTCCCACGATCTCTTTTAATTTACTTTCTACTGTTTTCATCCTCATACACCTTCCTTAATCTTAGTTCATACTTTGCTTTCTCTGAATCAATCTGCAAACACTTATACACTCTCATCCAAGGGACGGCCATAACTTCCTCATGATCTCTTATTCCCATGCGTTGGGCATAATAATCCACCGTTCCAAATACCCCGAATCTGAGTAATTCAATACCTGCCTTTCTTTCTTTATCGGTAGGCTTCCGATTCGTCGAAGCAAAGAGTTTATTTATCCTCTCCATCTCCCTGGCAGCCCATGCCGCAAATCTGACTACCTCCGTCGCGCTGGCTTCCATCACTTCGTTATCAGACATCCCCATAATTACCCGTAGGGGGACTATGAACATGCTTCCTACATCCTGAATACCTTGAAGCTCTATCACCTGACCGAAGGTTAGATCATTCAGATCATTCGGCACTACCTTTCCACTAACAAACTTAGGTTTGCTCAACGTCTCAAATTGAAACGGCTTTTCAAAATACCCATGATGTAGAATCCTGAACCACTCCGAAAACATCATCTTCTTTCTTTTTGTCAATACTTCACTCATGACTAACTCTCATTTTTTGATGTTAAAACTGACATTATGTAAACTCAATCGACCTCCATATAGGTAGCTTTCGCTCCACTTGAAACCCTGCGGGCACTCAACTTCTTCAAAGCTACATACCGGATAGCATCTATTCCGTGGTTCCAGACATCAATGGGGACATTCAACATAACCCCATTTTTGTCTACCTTCCATTTATATCTCTTCATCTCCTGGATAATACCTGTACTCCGTCGGGTTACATTGATCTTATATCTCTGTAATATCTGGAGACCATTATTCACACTATCCGCACCTTTCGACGACGGCTCAACTCTGAATCCGAAACTATTGATCTCTGCAATACTCTTAGGTTCTGCGCAATCAGCTATCACCACATCACGCTTAGTTATCCCGTTAGACTTCATTATCTTCGCGATCATCGGGTTATCATATCCTGCCTCAAATAATAGTTCATCAATCCATAGCTCCCCATGTGCAAGTCTTAGATTCTCCAAAGCCGATGGGTCATTACTGAAACCGAAATCCAGACCATACCAGTTCCCCTTGCAATCCAAGACCTCCGGCACCCGGTCCACTATACAGAATTCTGGGAAGATCAAACCTTTCAGCTTACCTGTCTTTCCACGGGCATATACTTTCCAAAGCTCATAATCCTCGATATTCTCTATCTTCTCATGCTCTTCTTTGGAAAGGAAAGGGTTACACCGGTGATCAGATATGATTAGCTTCACATTATCCCGTCCTATTACGCTATCATGAACCCAGAATCGGGCAGAGGGGTTATAATCCAGAAAAACCTTTCGCCGGGTACGCATATCAAGCTGCCAATATATCCCGTAAACAATACCATCGCATTCGTTAATGAACAATACATCACGCTTACCGGACTTCGCATCCTGTTCATCCTTGAATGAAGTAAATTCCAATACAGAACCATTGATGCACCTTATTACTCTATCACTCTCATTGAGATACGGGAACCAAGCCTGCAAGATAGGAGAGCGGTTAAGAATAGTCTTCGCATCACGGTATGCACCCTTCTTCAAGTTAGGAATGTCCTGACCTACGATTGTGATCACAAGGTCAGACTCATTCATTGCCATCTCGAAAAGAAGCTGCATGATTGAATAGGTCTTACCTGAGGATGTTCCCCCCTGATTGACTACCGTACGCTCTTCGGCTTCCTTATTAGCCATAAAGAGATCAGACACCTCAAAGACCTCATTCTCGTTCATCATTCACCTCATCCTCTGAATTCGCAAACTTCGCCCCAGACTTCACATAATTCACCGTCACACTCGTTGCAACCTTTGATTCCACTTCATCTTTCGGTTTCTCACCTATAATATCTCGGATAGCATTGAATGCCTGAACATCTCCGGCAGCCGCTTTCTTGAAGACACCGACGACTGCCGCCATCTTGTTTGTCATATCCTCCGGACTGATACCCATCTCTTCCATCAGTTTCTTCGCCTTATCAGAATATATCGGTAACTCACCGAATATCTCACATAACTCACGCAACTTCTTTTTCTTCTTCTTAGCTTCTACTGATGCAAGTCCTCCTTTCCTTCCAGCCTCCACCGCTTGATCTCGGCTTACTTTACCTTTCTCAAATGGCTTTAAATTTTCGATTCTTTTCTCCTTTTTCATGTTCTTTCTCTCCATCCTTATACTTACTCATCCAACAAAAGAAAATCTCACAGAGCCTTTCAGATACCCTTTATAGGGATATGGATAATAGGATTGTAATCATCCAATTTCTTTTTCTTTGAACGTCCCTTGTTTGTTGTATCCAATTTCACAATATCAGAACCCCACTTCTGGCGTAGAGCTTCTATCTGTTGTTTCTCCCGCTCCCTGTTTCGATATGATGCACATCCTCCCTCATTCACCGACTGCTTGCATACATAATGGTAAGCGTTCACTCTCAATATCACTCTCTCCAGATTCAATTGCTGGAGTGTCATATCATAATCTTCCTTCAATGGCAAGGCTTCATCATAGAAACACCTGTTCCCCTTCATGAAACACTGGAAGGGACCTAACACAGGGGAGACTGTAGAGAACGGGGATGCATGACGGTATCCCATTGCATCAGTAATGATATTCACTCCCCAGAATTTTGCTCCGATCTCTTCCGCGATGATCGAATACTTCTCCACGAACATCAGGAAATCATCTGTCTCAACTTTCTCTTTGATGTACCCGAATAAACTATCATCTTGCTTCACATATCGCTCCAGACGGTACAAATCATCATCTACGATACAAACCACATCATAACCGGCTGCCATCTCTTGGTGAAGAATATAATTCCTTATCCTCGCTACGTTGCCCTGAATACCTTTCGGACATGATACTATCTCCGCATCCGGATAATTCTTTTTATACTCATCCGCTTCATCCTCATCCACCCAGACCTTGCAGAATGGGAGATAAGACAGGGTTAGAACCTCACTCGCTCTTCTGTAACTCGGTGTGTTGACTGATATTCTCATTCTCTCCCTCCTTATGAATTAATAAATTATTGATCGCATTAGGCCCATACAATACTCGGCCAACTGCATACTTCTCCCGTCCTTTGGATATGGTTCCATCTGATCGGGTAGAAAGACACCTCACAGACTTCAAACCAAAGAGAGTCTTTGCCTGTAACCAATCTACTTCATTGTCGAAGTAGAGAACCAGGTAATTATGCTCTTCATTCAATACCTCCGTGAATGGTACATCTCCCTTTATCTCATCCGGCTCCGGCTTCTTCTCATATATTTCCAGACCGATACACCATTCTGTCAACTCATCAGCTTTCCAATTCTCTGCAAGAATATCCAGGTCATTCTCGCCAAAAGCATTATTATCCTGAATGATATACTCTCTGAGTTTCTCCGGGGGAGTATCTTCCGGAAGAACCTTGCACAGCACAGTTTTATACCCCAGCTCCTTATATGCTTTCTTGCGCTGATTCCCGCCCAGAATTACATACTTTCCATTGAAAGGGTATACCTTTACCTCGCTGAGCTTTCTCATCTCCGGAGAGCGCTCAATGCTCATCTTCAACTCCTCAAACCGGCGCTTGGAAATCTTCCTCGGATTCTTCGGTACACCGGGAATCTGACCTTTATTCTCCACCAATAAATCAATTGGCAATTCTTTGATCTCCACATTGAAATCTTCATCAATCTTCTTCATACTCATTTAGAATAAATTTAATTGTTCTGGTACTGGCGCCTCGATCTTCGGCACATAATCAAACTCTCTCACCTCAATTCCTAACTTCTCCATGAACCACTCCGCCACCAGGTGACGGTGGCAGAATTTCTCCGGACTCTCATAACACAATAATGCAATAGCTACCTTCTTGTCATTACGCACCATGATCTCCAAATCCTTATATACCTTCATCGGAGAATTCATTCTCAGTATCTTGCTGAATTCCTTACGGTACTCATCTGAATTAAGCCCTAACATACCTCTTCTGGGGGCTAACTCTACATAGGTACGCCCGCCAAACCAACGGGGAGTGATAATACTAATCGATACCGGAAGAATATTACTTTCCTGTAATCGCTTAAGTTTTCCGAAATAACTTGTATAAATCTCCATTCTCTTATCTTTTTGTAAATGCACGCAAACAACAATAAAGAGCAAACGAATGATGCTAATACACATCTATCCGTTTGCTCTCCATTAATCAACCAACTAATTAGTTAAACCCTGAATCTTTCTCCCAGGAATAAACCTAATGTCTCAGAGAATTTCCCTTCCTTAATCCACTGCTGGACTTTCTCAGGTGGGATCGCCTCTGATTCCATTTTCAATCGCTCCCTCTCTCTATCTTCCTTCTCTTTCTTGTCATAATAGGACGCCAACATCTGGCGCCTCTCTGCCATGAACTTTTTCATTATCGACATCAAGCGGACAGTATCAAGTATTCCGTAGAATTCGCCGAAGGTCCCGGACTTAACTTTCAGGAAGAACAATGCAACCTCCGCGATATTCAGATGGCCATACTCACAACTGATAATATGCGCAGCTTCATCCTTCTGCGTTGACTTCATTTTATCCCTCACATTACAAAAATCATTCAAATCCTCAATCATTGCCGCTACCCAATCTCTCAACACTTCGATGCTATATACTTCACGAATTTCCCACATCGTAGGATAATTCATTTGACTACATGAGACATAATCAGCTGCACGCTCCCGTAACCTCCATTGAATGGTAGGGTTGAATCTCGTGGCGAACTCTGTCGGACCACCGAAAGATTTAATGATCTCCGTTCTTCTCCCAGAACTTACGCTCATTCTCTGCAAAGCGTTCATTAAGCGATTCCTTGTAACCATCTCCTTCACCGCTCTTTTTGCTACTGCTCCGATTGTTTTCATACTCTTTCTGTTTATCGTTCAATAACCATTTGTTTGCTAACGAATCCCAACGCCAGATGGCGGCTCCCGATGAAGTATGCCATCCCAGACTATCATAATGGAAATAGAATTGTTGCGCCTTATCAAGTGCATCTACTACTCCAAGACCAGAAAAGAAATCTTCAACCTCCTGTAATGTAGGGGGTACGAACTCCTTTTTACTTCTCTTCTCTGGTTTTGGAACCTTGAATAAATCATCTAATGGCTTTTCAATCTTCTTCCGCTTAGGGGGCTTCTGTGCCGGCTTCTGATCTTCGGACACTGGGTCGGGTGTTGGGGCAGGGGAAGGTATCTCATCTACTTCGATTTCCTCCGGTATCTCCGTTTCTGCCTCCGGCTCTGCTGTCCTCTTCCGCCTTCCTACTTCGACGTTATACAATATCTGGTAAACAGGAGAGGAAGACCTTCTTTCACCTTCCGTGAAATTTATAAGTCCATTTTCTTTTAATTTCTTCCTGGCCGCACAAATTGTCTTCTTCGTTATGTTTATCTCCCTCTCAATATCTCTTGTCTTAATTTCTACGACATTATTTCTTCCCTTATTATTCCATTGACTTAATAAATAGAAATATAAACACACCTCCGTAGGAGTGAACGGATCAATCCTATTCATCCGCCAGAACTGGTTTATCAAGTCAATATAACTCATCCTATATACCCTCTTATCTCTTTTACAAACTCCTCCAACGAATGGCAGACAACATATCTACCCTTCACTCTCTCAACTAATCTCTGGAATACCTGCTGGCTCTCACTCTGCATACCTCCCGGCTTCTTCATCTCAATACACAGGAACGCATAACCAGACCTGGGTAATAACAGAAGCAAATCCGCTACACCTGCCCGCACACCTTCATCCTTCATGATCTTAGCCGTCCACGCATTTCTTGCTCCACCATTAGGCACAGCAAAGAAAAGTGGCTCAATGGCAGGGTATACCTGCCTGAACCATCTTACGCAATCTTTTTGAATCTGACTTTCTGTCTGAGGTTTCATTACTATTTCATTTTTCCAATCAAATTACTACCGAGCTCCGACCAATCATCCCCAAATACTAACGGCCAACCCAATATGCTAATTGCAAGAATTACCGAGGCTACCAACCAGAGAACCCACATCACAAACACTATAATATTATTCATACTATTTGATTAAATCAGAAACATACGCCCATCTGATAGCATTATAATCTTCAAAAGCTTTTCTGATATTAGATGGAGCATACCATGAAGTTAAGCTCCCGCTACCAACTTGCACACATATATGTTCACCTTTCTTCGGCTCCTCACTGACTTCATGCCAAAGAGACTGGTTTGACTGCCATTCTGCACCAGCGATAAACGACTTATAACTTTGATGGTGCATTCCGTTAGAAAATGCACCAAGAACAGATTCATCTTCATAAGTTGAAAAACCATTCTGATGTTTTATTGCTGCTTCTTCTAATGTCTGTTTCATATTTATCTTGTTATTAGTTAATTTTCACCCAAATACGAGAACTTGGTAAATTTGATTTAGCTGACATAACATGAAATGCCAATACCCTTTTCACATCTACGCGATTTCCTTTAATTGTTCTTTTAACTTTTTCAGCACTCACAAAATAAGTATATTCACGTTCACCATTTAGATGTTTTTTAAGAGCTTCTTTTGCATCAGATTCCTCTTTAAAAACATCATAAGAATATGCGTTATAGGTCCGTTCTCCATCCAATTTAAATTGCAGCTGATAAAAGACTTCATTTGTTTCTTTATCAAAAGATTTTCCTATTCTTATCTTCATTTCTGTAGCGGTTTTTAGTCAATTACTATTTCTTCAATCATAGATAGAGGAACGCCTACGCAAGTTGAATAGGTATTGATTCCATTTCCTTCTTTTAATCGTTTTTGAATTTCTTCCTCACTGTAAGGCTTTTCAATAGAGCAATGCGTTCTGTCATATTCTTGCACTTCTTCGCTTTCGGATTCTCTAACATCGTAAGGTCTGTATAAAACCACATCGCCTTCCTTTGCAGCAAGCATAACTATCCCATTTATGGGATGTTTCACGATTCCAATTTTGCCTTTATACCCATGATTTTTAATCAGGTTAATATGATCTTTAATATCCATGTTTAGCTCATTTCTTTATTGGTTTTGAAGATGACCTCGCGATTTACGAGGCCATCTGATTCTTTATATTTCCCTCTTTTCTTTCGCTCTCTTACAACATCCTTCCACCATGCAGAACTTACACCATGATTGTAGAGACTCATGTATTTCTCCATTACGTCGATACTTCAAGGGATAAAAATATTTCAGACGGAAGTATTTCCCGCAATGGGTGCAACGTTTGTGTAATACCCCGTCGATATTCATGTAGTTACTCTTCCTTCTGCCAACAGGCAGACCATCATTTCCGAGTGTTATCATGATGCTACCTTTTTGCGGATTAAACCGATGTTCTTCTTCACAAGTCCGATAATGCGGTTATGGTATTCAGTATTCTCATTACATACTCCGCGAGACTGAACCACCTGCAACGTCTTTAGATTGACTTCAACTGTTTCTATGTGTTTCTTTCCGATGCGGGCTGAAAGTATAAGAGAATCCTTCTTCTTAAAATATTCGTTCGTAAAAACACAATGGTGCATGACATCACCTTCTTGTTTAAACTCTTCGATATTTTTAAGAGGCACCACAATGATTTTCCCATCTGATAGCTTCAAGTCAAAGAACTTCGATTTTTCCTCAATGTATTTTTGAGCGACCTCCTTGAGTTCAAGTAAACGTTGCATATCTCTTTCCCTGCGTTCCTTTTCATCATCACGTTTCTTCTTTGCCACATATAAGTCATGGGCTTTCTTGAGATTCTTTGGACAGACATAATGAGCATTACGCAAGTCTTTGTGGTAGCGTTCAAGGAGCTGGAGATAATCAAACCACATTGAAGTATCTTTTATCTTATACTTATTTCGAAGACAGATTTTAATAGATGGCCAATATTTTCCTATTTCCCCACTGTGACCGTTACTATATCCTAATAGCGCATATTGTTTTGCTTTAAGCAAGGTTTCAGTCTTGGGACTGTAGGGTAATGTATTAATCGCTTGGAGAAAAGATATTCCTTGAAGGTTATGATCTATACCATAGCGCATATATTTGGGCTTAAAGACAGACTCCGGATGAAATTTATCTTGGCAAACATCCTTGTAACCATAATTATAATATCCTCTCATCTCTTTCTTTCTTATCTCCAAATCTCCACACCAAGCAGTACACCCCATATTATACCCACGAGCCACTACCTCCCGGGTGCCATCTTCCTTTATCCAATGCTGTAATACTTCGCTCACATAATAACGTGGCTCTTTATTTTCTGCATAGTACGCATATAATTCAAAGTTCCTAACTACCTGAAACTCTCCACAGATTTCGGCTTTGGCAATATACATTGATTGCTTATCATTTCTTTTTCTTGTGGCCTCTATCTTTAGTTTAGCTCCACAATGAGGGCAAACAGCACGCTTGCGATTAACGATTTCCGGAGAAAAACGCTGACCACAATCCATGCAAATGACGCGCGTTTTAGTAGCATATCCTTTATGTTCAAGGCAAGCAATTTTTGCCCATTCGAGCATCTCTTTATCTATATTGTTCAAGTGCTGGCTATATTCCATCACTTGACGTTGTAACTTAGTCTTTGGTTTCATAATTTAGAATAAACTCATTTGTTGGACTTCTGTAACCTCTTTCTTTGACCGTGACGGCTTTTTCTTTAGCAAAGCATATTGTTCTTCAGTCAGACGCTTAATCGCTTCCTCACGTGCTTTTTTCTCGTCTTCCTCAGTCAACTTAACTGGCTTGGCTGGTGTTGTAGTAGAAGCTCTAACATTTGACGGCAGCTTGTTTACTTTGATATCATCCTCGTCATAGTAGTGGACAGCTAATCCGAATACTTCATCATCGGACATGCATACGGCATTGCCTCTTTTCTTGGCTTCTCCCATGATGTATGTGCAACACTCATCTATACTCTTATTCTTCTTTTTATAGGCAACAGCAAACAGCTCATCAACCTTTGCTCTCCCATCCAAATAAGAATGGATGGCTTCTTTCAATGGGTTTTGTTTACTCATAGTACTTTGTTTTAGAACATTAATAATTCAATCTCAAAACACAAGAATATGACAGATACGCTAATCTTATATCCACCATTCCGACTTTCATTTCCCCAGAATACCCCAACTGATGGAGTTAACAGGGCTTTGTCTCTATTCATTCTTAATTTCATAATTACTATCTAAATCTTATCCTTGAACATATCCATAGCGAGGTTTAACATCTGCTCTTCCTTACTTACAGTTGATTCCTCCACAACATCATCTGTTCCCGTCACGTCATTGCTGATTTCCTTTTTGGTTTGAATAACCTGATACATATACTCATCAATCGTACCCTTTCCCAACAAATACCGACAGAGAACCGCATTCTTTTGCCCATTACGATGTGCCCGGTCTTCCGCCTGGCAACAATCCGCATACGTCCATGGGAACTCGATAAACAATACATCTGAACTGGCTGTCAACGTCAGACCTGTACCACCAGATTTGTAGTTAAGCAGAATGATTTTTGTTTTCTCATCTGTCTGGAATGCATCTACCGATCTTTGTTTCTGCGCATCATTATCTTTTCCGGTGACAGTAACCGCATCAGGGAACTCATCTTTCAACTGAGCAATCACATCTTTCAGGAATCCGAATACAATCAACTTATTACCACCTTCCACCGTGTCACTTATCAACTCCGTAGCCGCTTTAATTTTTCCACGAGCTGCCACTTGTTTCAATATCGACATCTGCACCATCACTTGACCTCTCATAGCCTTCTGGATCTTCTCATCATCGGCTTTCTTATACTTACGCAGATACTCTATCAGATTGCGCTCAGCAACTTCATACTCAGTTCTATTCGTGATATCTACAGTGATATACATTCTGGTCTTATCCGGCAACTGGGTAAGCACGTCCTTCTTTAATCGTCGGAAGAAACAGACCTTTCTCAGTTTCCAATTTAATTCCTTTGAGTTGCTTGATTTACTGATCCCGGAACAATATCTTTCCGTGAAATACTTGTAGCCTCCGAAATCATCCAGGCGATCCAATATCTTCAACTGTTGGATGAGATCGGTATTATTGTTTACTACCGGAGTACCCGTAAGTAGAAATATCCATTCTTTCCCTTTACATATCCCCTCGACAAACTTACTCTGCTGTGTTTTGCTGGATTTACATTTCTGACTTTCATCAACTATCACAGACCGGAACAAATCTACGCGAGAATCAAAGCTGATACTTTTTAGAGTGAATCGGCTTGATTCCTTGATACCAGATACAAAGAACTTCTTTAAGCTCTCATAATTCGTGATGAAGACCCTACACATTGGTTGCCCTTGCTGATTCTTCATCTCCCAAAACGACTGCCATGTTTGCCGGTTCTTATCATCCAAGATCACCGCCTGAATACCAGCAAACTTCATGAACTCACGCTGCCAATTCATTTTCAATCCGGACGGACAAACAATCAGGCACGGCCATGCTTGCGCTATTGATACCGTGCCTATTGCTTGCATCGTTTTTCCTAATCCCGGCTCATCACCAAAGAAGCAACGCTTGTGAATGAGAGCATACGCAATTCCTTCCTTCTGATAATCATAGGGATCAATCTTTAACCCATGCTCAACCTTCAATGTCGGCATAGGCGGCAACGTGTAGTCCTGAACCGGTTGTTCCTCTTTATAAGCCTTAATACCTCCACAATACCTGTTTTGAATTGCCCAATCAGCCATCACTTTCAGATAATTGTAATCGGCAGTGCTTACTTTCCAGAACTTACCATCCATGTTCCACTCGGCACTCGGTATCCTCTTCACACACTTCAACATCATTGGGTGAAAATCGAATGAAACCTTATAGCAATTCGGGGTGAGTACAATCTTTAAAGGACCTAACATCTTACGCTGCGCTCTTAGTTTTCTTGGTTTTCTTCATCTTCTTCACTTCTTTCTCCGGCTGGGGGGCTTCCACTACTGTGATATCCGCTTGAGGAATATCAATGCCGGAGGTTAAATCTTCAACTGAGCCATCAAACGGTGTACCGTCTCCATCTTCAAATAATTCTCCCTGCTTGATTGCCCACTTCTTTTGCTCAATATACTGCCGGACCTCAAACTTGATATTCTCTATCAACTGATACAAATCATCAGCATATTCATACCTATCGGTCTCCCCATCAAGCATCGCAGTAGGACTGTTCAGGTTAAGAACCTTACCTGTTAACAACATCCGGCAACCGGTGATCTGAATACCATTATTTATCGCATCTCCGGAGATGCTGACACCCTTAACAGATAACTTCACCGGAAGATCATCCTTCGCCCTTACCTCTGATAACGTACTGTTATACGCTTCTCTCTGTTCTGTTAATACTGCAAGGTGAGGGATTAGGGCATTCATGGCCTCTCTCAAATCCTTGTGAATGATATTACCTCCCTGATGCGTTATCACATCACCATCAGCATTAGAATACACCACCATACAGGTGTTATCCTTCGTGATTTTCACTTTCTGAATTTCCATACTAAAACTATTTATGTATTAATAAAAAGAGCGAACCAAACGGCCCGCTCATCTTCTTCCATATTCTCCAACGAAACTTTCATAGAACCGATCAATCGGCTGAGGTAGATTAATACCGAGTTCCATCACTGCATCCACCTGAATCTTCGTCATGAAGTCCGACATCTGTTTGGTGTTCAACTTGGAAGAAGTATCATATATCATCACCTCTTCACCATTAACGAGGGCCAAACGGCTCAGGAACTTCTTGCAATAATACAGGTAAATATCATTCTTCGGTGTACCGGTCTCATCTTCAATACATCCGAACCACATCCACATCAAATCATTTTGGCTGATTGTTCTTTTCTCCGAACAGCGAACGATACTTAACTTATACCTGCCATTTCTGAGCTTAGAACATAGATAATCAAAGTCCTTTGACATCTTCACCTCACCATCATGCTTTGTTAGTATCGCTTCCTCTGCCATTATTTCCTCGGTGTTACTCTTATACTACCTTTTACTGCCGTCTCTTTCAGGAACTGCTTATAAATTGCCGGCTCACATTTCTCCAACCCCTTCGCATCGAGAGACTTCTTTGTGGTAGGCATCACCCTTGATACGATAAATAGCTCATGCTCACACTTTGATTCTCCGGTTTCTTCCATATACTGATACAATTCTTCGGAGATACGTTTCTTTTCCTCTGTGAGCTGTTTTATCTTTCCATCTAAGGAGATAATAGTCTGAGCTCTTTCAAATACTTCTACGGGGACTATTTGCCCGTTCTCCGGCAAGGGTATTTCAGAAGATGTAAATGGTTCACCTTTCATCTCACAATCAAACAACTTTTGTATTGTCTCATTGTCGATCCTCTGAACTTCCTTCAACTCTTTCACTTCATTCCTCAACCAGATAGCATATAACTTCTTAACCCTTAGATGAGGGTTTTGCATCTCAAACATATAGGCATAGATGCTTAACTGCCAACTCAACCAATCAACATCAAGCTTTGCCGTAGTCTTTATATCCGCAAGGTATACCTCATCATCATTCTCTGATTCTCCATCGAATATAACATCCACACTGCTTGCAAAAGCGACCTCATCAGAAATGAGATATTCATTAGCTATTGGCTTCAATCCATGCTCTTCTTTCAAGAGCTTATAATTCTTCGCTTCCAGAACCACCGGCTCAATACCTAAGGCATCCACCAATTCACACTGTTCATGTACCAAGGTTCCTTTATCCTTTGCTCGTTCCAGCACGAAATCTGGTACACCATCATATTTATTCTGGAAAAGCTGATTCCGTAGGAGGGTAGTTACACCCTCCAACAAAATATCCTCCAGACGGTAAGTATGCCTCTCCTGGTCAAACACTACCGGACTTTCCTTCAACTTCATCTCTTCTCGATCTCCTTTCTTCGCATACTCAACGCATTCATAAACTTGCTGTTACCTCTGAATCCTTCACACTCATTATATATCTGCGTGAGGTCTGCCGTGGTTTTCGCATTTCTAATCAATTCCAATGCAAGGCTCAAACTATCCTCATCTACCTGCGGCTCATCCTTTCCATGCTTGTTGGTAGCATCCGGGTCTTTAGTGTCATCAATACAAAACAGACCATTCAAAGCATACTTTCTTGCATAAGAGCTACACGCTCCTGTGACTTGTGAAGACGCCATACCTTTCAATATCTCATCTTCACGGGCCATTGCCGATGTCTGAACTTGTTCCCCTTGACTATTGGTAAGAGTTGCCGTTGCCTTAATGTAGATACGAGTTCCAACTTGTACCACATCATCCGTAATCACTAATGAACACTTACATTCTGTTAGAATGGGTTTCACACTCTCTAAAATGTCCTCACAACTCCGGTACTTATATTTCCCAAAATTGTTGTACTGCCCTTTGGGGGCTTTCAGCTTCTGCTGAATCGTTACTAATTCTTGTACCATATCTCACTAAATTTTAAAATAAAACGTCGTAGGGCGAGAGAGAATCGAACTCCCATGCGGCCAGAACCTATGTTCTTTCCTCGCCCTCCAATCAAAAAACTAAAGCAAACAAAACACATCCCCAAAAGGAGAATCACCCTCACGGGCTATGATATCCAATCAAAAATTTCCTTCTTCTCTGACAGAGAAAGACTATCCAGAAAATCATTTTCATTCTCTTCATTCATCCCTTTAAGCCTCCAGCCTAATCTATCACCAACCATCTTCGCAATATTCGGATAGTCCTTCCTTTCTCCATCTGATACCGATAAATCAATGATCTCAACTCTACGATAGAAATCATCCATTACATCATACTCCACCTGAATAGATACCCCGAACCTCTCTAATACCTCCTCATCGCATGAATTGATCCTGGCACGATAAGCCAACCGATCTATGCTCCTTGCTATCTCATTCCTCACCTGAGTTATCCTGTTCCTTCTTCCCATCGAACGCTGGCTTTAATAGATTTCTAAAAAATAGATATGCATATCCCAGACCAATAATCTGTAATACTATCGCTCCCTCACAACAAATCAAACCGATTGGCAGCGATAACGCCACCATCAGTGAATAATAGAACCAATCTTTTGCTTTCATATCCTATGCTACTGCGTAACGCAACACATCACTGGCATTGCAATACAATTTTCCATTCTGTGACACACTTTTTTTCTCAGTCCTGATCTCGCCTTTCTCAATCAACCTCTGCAACCGGGTACGTCCCCCGACTATTGTCGCTGAGAACCGGAATCCGAATGTTTTCTGATTCATCACCCGATAGATATTTACCAGATGGTCTATTTGTTTTCTATCCATCTCATCCATCTTCATCACCTCCATAATCACATACATACTCTATCTTTCGACCTCTTCTCACTCTCATCGCTCTCATATTATCCAGATTATTACAAGTCACCTGCATAATCAGAAATAGGGCAGAGAATAATAATTCTAAACCATGCCTGCGTATCTCTTTCAAATCGAATCTACGCTGCACCCTCTCACAAACCATATACAAAATAAGCTCGGTATCCTTCGATATTCCGAGCTTCTTGTATATAGCTTTTTTCTGAGTCTTGACGGTCCAATATGATTTATCCAGATTATCCGCCACTTCCTTATCCGAATAGCCTTTGCAGAACTCATTCGCAATCTCTCTTTCAGCACATGACAGACTTTCCATGCTTACGCTATTCTCTGAACCTTCACCTCCAGCTTATCCGTCCATGTCCTGAACTTGATGCCTTTTGCCCTGAACTTACGGGAAAATCTACCTACCGTCATTGTAACGGTATCAATCCTTTCCAACGGCCACTCTTCCACATCATTCACTTCCATATTACGCAACGTGGGCGCAATAGGCTTTCTTTCATCCTCTTTCATTTTTACCTCCTCTCTTAATTATCTTCCCAGGAATGAATCAGGTTATGCAATACTTTCAGCTTTTCACCTTCTCTTCTGCATTTCTCTGATTCCTGATTCCACCAAGTAGAATATTGCTTACTCGTTAACTTCTCTGCTTCTAACTGAGTCTGCAATTCCAGAACTACATTCTCCAACTCTTCCGGCGTCATTGTAGCCAGACTTTCTTTTGTGTACTTTTCCATGATTATATTTTTTTTGATTTACCCTTTGTTACTATTATCGGTCTCGATGTGATAAGCTGATAATAATCCTCTCCATTAATATTCACCGTATTCTTTGCTATCAGAAAAGAGGCTGATGTCTCTATCTTCAAATTTCTCATCATCACTTTACCCAACTCTTTATTCCGTATTCCCAGATTTGTAGATATACGGCATACAAGGAATCCTATTTCCTCATCCGTCTTCCTGATATACCAATTCTTTGTTCCCTTCTCATTGGCTACCTCCAATCTATCACCACTCTTCAACCCCAACAATTTGATAGCTGGTGTTGTAAACGGGAAATCACCCCTTTTCGTCACTCTGAATGTAGCATCTCCCATACGAGACGTTACGCAATTATCAATATTATAAATTATCAATTCCATATTTTACCCTCCTTGATTGAGTTATTAATGGTTATTATTCTACTCCTTACTCTTGACTGAGACACCCCCAAGACTTTAGAAATGTCTCTATAGCTTAACCCCAATAAACGATAGCTATACATCCGATAATCATCTTTGAAGTATTTCTTCACATACCTCATCACCTTACGCCCTACATCCTCTAAATACCGTTTCTTCTCTATTTCTTCTGCTGAATCATCAGATACATTCAGGCATTGAAAGAAAAAATCATCAGGATGCACATAACGGCTTTCCTTAACGAACTCCTTTAACTTCAATTTCTTCACCGTAGCAACATAATAGGGTGTGTAGTCCAATACATCATCTTGGCAGATGAGTACAAATCTCCGTACAGCCAAATATGCATCATGAAAGCAATCCTTGTCCCTTTCACGAACATGCGCCATACTCATCAGACTTCTATAATTAGCCTGATACCAGTTGTTAAACAATACGACTTTATCCATCTCTTAAAATATTTAATTTGTTCCCCTGAACCAATTCGATTGGCAGCATCACGCTTTTGTCAGGGGATTTACTTAACTTTGTGGTGTCTAATCAAAAAATTAAGTAATATGGGCAAGTTTATTGAAATTCCCGTTCTGAATGAGGGGAATCATATCATTAATGTAGATGCAATTCAAATTGTACAAAATGTACCTAACACGGGAGTGATAATTTACTTTTTGGAAGGTCGTTTCAAAAAAATATATTGCACACTACCGTATGAAGAATTCTTAAAGCTTCTTACCAGCTAACCTTTCTTTTCTATAAATTGGGATAGAAAAGAACTTGATAATAACTATCTCCTCATCTGGTCTATCACTGACAAACCCACTCTTTAGAGTTGGGGTAATTACTTTTTTTTCTATAATCGCTTTCATAACTTACACGGAAAATTATCGATATAATTCATAAATTCCACTAATTCTTTATTGGGAATCTTAGAATGTTTTAATTTGTAAAAATCAAGATAAGACTTTTTAATCATCTCTGGGAGTTCTTTTATAGCTCCCAGATTATTTACTTCCATATCTACAATCACTAATGAAAATGTCGCATTAGTTACATCTCCATTTTCTTTTTCCTGAATCTCTATCTGTACTTTCATACACTCAATTATTTATTGGTTGATTTCTTTAGTCTTTTCTATCCTCTGAACACTTACCAGCCTGAACATATCTGTAGTAGCTCCTTCAAATAAGTTTTGAAGAGTAAATTTCTCACATGGAGAAAAAAGCTTGGTGATTCTTTTGTATTCAAGAACATTACCCAATGGATCCCAAACAATTCTTAAACGAACACCTCTCACAACTAATGTTCCTCCAATTCCCAAAACTGTAGTACCAGTGATATCTTTTAAAATCTTATCAATAGTGACTTTTAGTCCTGTCACCGTCTCATAATTATCAGAATCAATCAGGCTATTAAAGTCAAACTCTTCACTATGCATATCAGGGGTTATTATTGCCTCTTGAATTTGACCAGCTCTAATCAAATCTATTGCATATTCAACATGCGATTTAGCAACGCTATCATGTAGATATGCTCTCACTGCTTGCTTCAATATATTAATTACTACATCATTCATACCTTCAAATATTTATTGGTTAATAATTTGTGCCCCGATAAGCTCTCTCTGCTCTTCCCACCGGAGTTATCAGCTACTATACTTCACTGCATAACCGTTCGGGGCATGTTCGGCTGATTTACTTAACCCGGATGCTTGCCTCGACCCAAAATAGGCTGCTTGCTTCGACCGTTAGTTCTCGCCCCATCTCTATTTGAGAGAAGCGCCGGTATTCGTGTCCGGAACAGACTGCTTAGGCACCAGTCAATCCTGTTGTTCCCACATCTCCACATCAAAGGGTAGGCTCTATGACCGGATGGGGAAGGAGTTTCGTACTCCATGAACGGGTAGATAGGCTCTACCAAACCGAGTTGCTTTTCAGATTCTCCCCTAAAGGATGGTACATTCTCAAAAGAACTTCAAAGAAAAACTAAACCTGCATGCGTGGCTGGAGTCCCATCAAAGGGTAGGCTCTATGACCGCTCCAGCCTGTCATCCTGAATCAAACTTTCAACACCTCCATAAGCATCTCCTTATCCACTTTCCAAAGGTTAAAACCTCTCTCAATCTTCCTGCGGAGATACTCTTTCTCACCAATCATGCTAATCGCCTTATCTCTCAAATCTGATGCACTCCACTTCTCAGCCTGTTCGATCAGGAAATTCGCCATCATTCTACGCTCCTCAAATAATTCTCTCACCAGCACCGTTTGTCTTTCAAGGTCAGAAAGCACTTGCGGAGCTTTCTTGTATGCATTGCAAAATGCATCCTTGTCGAGATTGGTATTCATATACACCTTTTCGATGTTTGCATACACTTCTGCCGTAACCGACCTTCCTGTTCTCTCTTCAAATTCTTTCTGTGTCATATTCTATAAATTTTAATCGTTTACAAAATGAGAGCCGAATCTGCCTGTGCTATTCGCATTGTAATATGCAGATGCCGGGATAGATAAATCATCATAGGAACTACGCTTTGCAGGAGCAGCATTCTCAAACTTCGTATTCTGAGCTTGTACAAACTCTCTATCTTTCTTAGCGATGTTTTCAGAAGAAAAACCATTCTGTACCTTAGCAAACATCCAAGCTGATTTCAGACACTCTGAGAAAGATTTCTCACCCTTGGCACTTCTGAACTTTCTATGAGCACTCTTCATTATCTGAGATAAATTGAACCGTTTCATATCTTTTCCTCCTTTTTTTATTCCGATACCTCATTTGAGGTATTGTGTAATTGATTGATTATTTGTTCCTTTGCTTGATTGATACGTCAAAGATATACGAAAATATTAGATTATCATAGATTATCTAATAGAATAATTTAGATATTAATATAATTTAAACGTTTTATATGAGTAGTTTAAAAGAAAGACTATTATTGTTTATAGCCTATTTAGGTGTGGAAAAGTCTAAATTTGAACAGGTTACAGGCTTGTCAAATGGCTTTGTGGATAAATCTGGAGATAATATAAGGAGTAGCTCTTTAGAAAAGATTTCTAATACGTATCCACTTCTTAATACAGAATGGCTTCGCTGTGGAACTGGAGAAATGCTAAAAAGCTCCATTACTCAAAATAATCAGAATGGCGATAATATACAAGGGAATACTATCTCTATCCAAAAATCAGAGACGGAAATTTTTCTTGAGCTACTAAAAAAGAAAGATGAACAAATAGACCGTTTATTATCTATTATTGAAAAATTAAGCTGAATATATTCTCCTCTCGCGCACGTACGCACGTGTGTATATGTATATATCTCTATATACTCTATATATATGGTTTCCTCAGGAAACCAAAAAGTAAACCAAAAACTTACTTTGGTTTACTGAGGAAACCAAAATTTAGGTTTACTACGGAAACCAAAACACTGTTTTTGGTGTAATAAGGAAACCAAAAATAAAAACTGAAATATAAACGAAACCCTTTATTGCCCTATGAACAAACTTCTTTCTACAGTTTTACTACTTCTCATTCTATGCGGTTGTGGTGATGATGAAGTAAACTTACCGTTTACCGAACCTGAAACAGATTGGAATTTATCTTTTTCAGAGATGGAAAGTCAATATCAAGATATAATCACGGAAACCTTTTCCACAGATGAAAATATTGTATTAGGGGATTTTGGCATATCGGGTGGGAGCTTATCAGGTGTGTCTGCACTATTTTATACCGAAAAAGATGGCATAATAACACGATATTATTTTAATAAAGATCGAAAACTTATTTGTTCAGAAATTATAATAAAGACAGATGAAAATATAGCTGATATATTAGAAAAGAAATATGGATACCAGAAACTAAAAGAGCACAGATGGAAATACGGGAATTGTATTATAGGTGTGGACGGTGGAAATAAAAGTTGGGGAATATCTTATATGAATCCTTCCTATACGACTTATTAAAGAATTCAATAATATAAATTTATCATAATGAAAAAACTATTATTTACTCTATTATCAATTAGTATATTAACCTCTTGTTCTCCGAGATACTCAGAGGCTTTATACAAAAGTGACTACACCCAACATGTTAAGGAAGGATTCTATATCTATCCTGAAGGTGCTGTTCCATCTGTATTAAATTACATTCCCATGGCAAGTGTCTCCATAGTATTCACTTATGGGAAACCAGATAAAAAAACAAATTCACCTGGTATCATGATAATCAAAGATGGTGCTCCTCAAACTTTTTCAGATTATGCAATTCCTTCTAAAAATTATATGGTTGAGAAACTGGTTGATGCAGCCAAGCAACACGGGGCAAATGCGATTATCAACCTGAAGGGAAAAGAGATAGGAAAACAACAATATGTAATATCTGGAGTTGCAGTAAAAGTTCCTAAATAAATTTAATATGAAAAAACTACTATTATTATTGGCTATAACATTTAGCCTTGGTGTATCTGCTCAGGAACAGGAACCAGCATCAAAAAGTAAAACGATTGCTTTTCTCTCAAAAGACGGCTCTTTGCTAAAGAAAGAATTCTATGATATAGAAGGGGGGAAGGTTAACGGTGTAGGGTTTCAGAATATAATTATCACTGATGAAATCACGAAAGAAAAAGTAGGAGCATTGAGAATTTCAACTTCCTATTATTCATCAGCATTAAAGAACTCAGAGACTTTCATCGGTACATTAGATTACGATGAACTTGATGCTTGTATTAAGTCATTGGAATATATGAATGATAATATAATTAGAAAAATTCCAGATACTTATACAGAATGTGAATATAGTTCCAGAGATGGAATTAGAATGAATGTGTTCTGGAGCTCCAAGAAAAAATGGGCTTTCATGATCCAGACTAAAAGTTATACTAATCGTTCTACGCAATACCTTGATATAACTTCACTACCAGTTGTCATTATCAATCTAAAAAATGCGCAAGTTCAATTAAAGGAAACGCTTGCGATTCAACCTAAATAATCATCCATGAACAAAGAACTCTACGCCTGCCATAAGTCCGGCCAACCTTGCACCGGTATCTGGAATTGCCGCTTTCTGACAACTCCACCACCGATCAGGCCAGAAGACAAAGAACCGACTTTTGTGTCTGTGTACCGGGAGGTGAAGAAGAAAGGAATCCTATCCTGTCCTTCATTCAACCCGAGCAAAATAGATGAATATTTGGATAATATATTCTAAATCAAATCAGAAATACGATTGATAGTTTGTTTGTTTGATAGATATTCGCTTCCTTTGTATAAACGATTTCAATAATATGGGAAATTGGAGTGAACGACAAGAAGTAAAGAAAGAGGCTAAAGACAAAGAAAAAACCAGCCGTGAGACTTTAGGAAAGTTCTTCTATGACCTTGCTAAACTTATTTTCACTGCCATGGTTTTAGTTGGTGCAGTATCTCTGATTGTTGAAGAAACAAAAATACAGCATTGGGTGTTGCTTAGCTGTGGCATTTTTGCAACATACCTTTTTGCTTATATTGGGTATAACATTTTAAAACGATAAAAATATGGACTTCATTACAACAATGTTTGCTACATTCGCTGCTATAGGCATAGCAATAGTGATATGGCTGAAAACCAAATCGGGTAAGAAATGGCTTGAAAGTCTATAAAATGAAAGGGAAAACACCTTTTTATTTATATACAATTACAATCTGTTTTTCCACTCTAATTTTGAGAAAACTTGTTTTTTTGAAAATGTAAAAGCAAAATAACCAACAGAAAGTCAACCATTTAAACTCTTTTGTGGATAAGTTCTTCTAAGGCGTGGGTCTTGCGTTCGAATCGCAACGGAATCACATAGAAAAGTCACAAATCGCTAATAGATAAGCATTTGTGACTTTTTTGTTTTAGTAATTAACGTAGTTTTAGACAATACAGTAACTTTCCTGTATGATTTATTTTCATTCTAAAGATAATCTATTCTGATTAGGCACATAATTCGTTTTTCTCATGCTATTATTCTGTAGACAGCCCACCTCGAATTTTACGTAAAATAACATTTGTTACATCTGTCCTAAAAACTACAAAAAAGTTAAAATGGTTTTGCTTCTATAGCTATGAACACTAATTTTGGGATATCAACTTTTAAAATTTAAAGCACATGAAAA
>QWCY01001232.1_pt1 | contig 38862 bp, 36 predicted proteins | sample 1972631 | NCBI WGS metagenome assembly QWCY01 (sample SAMN09866696, study PRJNA288562) | Human gut metagenome isolate pre1_stool, whole genome shotgun sequencing... | isolation source: gut | host: Homo sapiens | place: USA: California
AGCAACACTAACAGAAGGAGTAACAGGAACAATAACATGGGAAAGTTCAGCACCAGACATAGTAAAAGTAGAAAATGGAAAAATAACAGCAGTAGGAGAGAGTGGAACAGCAACAATAACAGCAAAAGTAGAAGGAACAGAATATAAAGCAACATGTACAGTAACAGTAAAATCAAATAAAATAAATGGATTAATATGGACAGGAAATTATAAAGATTATTACGGAAAGAAAGTAACAAATTATACAGCAGGAGGAAAAACATATAGAATATTCTATATAGATACAGAAGGAAAATTCGGAGACAAAAATATAGTATATCTAAAAGCGGATTGGACATCAAATGATACTATATTATCAAATTATATAGGCTACACACCAAGTGGAACAGATTTAGCAACATATAAGAAATTAAATCCAAGTTGGGCAGCCCAAAGAGGAAGTAGTACTTCAAGTTGGAATGATAATGAATACGCAGCAGCATGGTTATGTTCACCTAGTCAATGGACAACGTATTATGATAGTACAAAAGCAAATTATGCAATAGGATCACCAACAGCAGAGATGTATGTGGCATCATATAACCAAGTATCACATACAACAGGAAATTATAAATTAGGAGCAACTTATAGAGCAACAAGTTATCCAGGATATATATATACATTAAATGGAAAGCAATCAACTAACGGTTCTACGGGAAGCTATTACTGGTGGCTCGCTTCTCCGTCAGCGAACAACTCTAGCAGTGTGTGCGGTGTGGGCGGTTACAACGCTCACTTGGGCATCAACCACTATAGCAACACCGAGCGGCGTTTGTCCGCTAGTTTCTCTAAAATCTAGCTTCCAGTTGGAAATAGAACAATAAGAAAGTAAGTGGAATAAAATTTTAGAAAAAGAAAAGTGTAAAGGTCTGTCAAGACTTATAGAAAGTTTCCTATAAGTCTTGACAGACCTTAGTTAAATAATAGAATTTTTAAAAATGCAAATAAAGTATTGATAAATTTTCAAAATTGTAATATAATTGCAACATAAATGTAATAAAAGTGAAAAAACTTGGAGGGAATGAAATGTTTAATTTTGGACAAGATGTAGGAATAGATTTGGGAACGGCAACAGTAATAGTATATGTAAAGGGAAAAGGAATAGTATTAAGAGAACCATCAGTAGTAGCAGTAAACAATACAACTGGAGAAGTATTGGCAGTAGGAGGAGAAGCAAGGAGAATGTTGGGAAGAACACCAGGAAACATAGTAGCAACAAGACCATTAAGAGATGGAGTAATATCAGATTATACTGTTACGGAAAAAATGTTAAAACATTTTATAAATAAAGTATGTGGAAAATTTATATTTTCACCAAGAATAATGATATGTATTCCTTCACAAGTAACAGAAGTAGAAAAAAAAGCAGTAATAGATGCAGCAACACAAGCAGGAGCAAGAAGAGTATATTTAATAGAGGAACCAATAGCAGCAGCAATCGGAGCAGGAATAGATATAGCAAAACCATGTGGAAACATGGTAGTAGATATAGGAGGAGGAACAACAGATATAGCAGTAATATCATTAGGTGGCTCTGTAGTAAGTACATCATTAAAGGTAGCTGGTGATAAATTTGATGAAGCAATAGTAAAATATATAAAAAAGAAACATAATATAGCAATAGGAGAAAGAACAGCAGAGGACTTAAAAGTTAATATAGGATGTGTATATCCAAAAATACAAGATGCGGAAATGGATATAAGAGGAAGAGATTTAGCAACAGGACTACCAAAAACAATAACAGTATATTCAAGCGAAATGTTAGAAGCATTAATAGAACCTGCAATGATGATAGTTGATGCAGTACACAGTGTATTAGAAAAGACACCACCAGAGTTAGCAGCAGATATAAGTGACAGGGGAATATATATGACAGGTGGAGGTTGCTTAATAGATGGATTGGATAAATTACTTCAAGAAAAAACAGGAATAAATGTAATGATAGCACAAGATACAGTATCATGTGTGGCATTAGGAACAGGTAAAGCATTAGAAAATTTAGATGCTTTAGATGGAAAAGGAAAAAGATAATAAAGGATAAATAACAGAAGATAAGAAAAAATATATAAAGCAATTTAGAAGATATAATGTAATTTATAGAATATAAGTAATTTATAAAATATCTGATAGTAAATGTTGCTATAGAAGGGATTGATAGTAAGGTGAAAACAGTAGCATTTATCACTTTAGGATGTAAAGTAAATCAATATGAAACAAATGCCATGTCGCAAAAATTAATAGAAGAAGGCTATAAAATAGTAGAACATACACAAAAAGCAGATATATACATAATAAATACATGTACAGTAACAAATATGTCAGATAGAAAATCAAGACAAATGATAAGAAGAGCTAAAGAAATAAATCCAGAAGCTATAATAATAGCAGTAGGATGTTATGTACAAGTAGCTAAAAAAGAAATAGAAAAAATAAAAGAAATAGATTTAGCATTAGGAAATGAAGAAAAAGTAGACATAGTAAAATATTGCAATGAAATTATTCAAAAAAACAAAAAGGAAGAAATAGCAGATGTAATGCAATCAAGAAAATTTGCTGAGTTTGGAGAAACAAGCTATACAGAAAAAACAAGAGCAGTTATAAAAGTACAAGATGGTTGTGACAGATTTTGTTCATATTGTATAATACCGTATGCAAGAGGAAGAGTAAGAAGTAGAGAGCCAGAACATATTATAAAAGAAATAAAACAGATAGCAAATGAAGGAATAAAAGAGGTTGTAATAACAGGAATACATATAGCATCTTATGGAAAGGATTTTAAAAAAGATTATAAATTAATAGATCTACTAGAAGAAATCAATAAAATAGATGGAATAGAAAGAATACGATTAGGTTCAATAGAGCCATTATTGATAACAGAAGAATTTGTGCAAAGATTAGTAAAATTAGAAAAAATATGTGAGCAATTTCATTTATCTTTACAAAGTGGATGTGATGAAACTTTAAAAAGAATGAATAGAAGATATACAACACAACAATTTGAAGAAATAGTAAAAAGATTGAGAAAAGCTTATGATAATGTGAATTTAACAACAGATATAATAGTAGGATTTCCAGGAGAAACAGAAGAAGAATTTGCAAAAACTTATAAATTTCTTGAAAAAATAAAATTTTATAAAATGCATATATTCAAATATTCTCCAAGAAAAGGAACAAGAGCAGAACAAATGCCACAACAGATAGAACCACAGCTAAAAGAGGAAAGAAGCAAAAAATTAATAGAATTATCAGATAAAAATGAAAAAGAATATAATAGTGAATATGTTGGAAAACGAGTAGAAGTTTTATGGGAAGAACAAAAAAATGAAATATATAAAGGACATACAAAAAATTATGTATTAGTAGAAATGAAAGCAAAACCAAGTGAAAATAAGGAAAATGTGATTGAAAGTGTGCAAATATCACAAGCTTATGAACATTATGTTAAAGTTTAAAAGATAAATATATAATAAATAATAAAAAATGATAGAAAAATAATAATGATAAAAAGAAAAATGATAAAACTATATCATTTTTTTTTTATTTATGATACAATAAAAAGGATTTAATACTAAAGAAATAAAAGAAAGGATTTTAAGTATGAAAAGTAAAATTGCAAGTTTTATAATGACAATTCTAATGATATTAATTATATCAATATTAATATTATTGGGTATTTTTGTTTATCAAGAAATATATAATGAAGATAGTAATCAAATAGAAGAATTTGTGTCAACATATAATCCAACATCAGAAAATTCAGTAGAAGATACTAAAAAAATAACGACACCACAGCTTATAAAAGATAAAATAAGTAAAATAATAAATTCATCAACTGAAAATAATAATAAAACTGAAAATAAATATGAAAATGTACAAATAGACAAATACTTTTATAATCAATTGAATGATTATTCAAAAATAATATACAAAGGACTAGAAGCAAATAAAGAACAAATGAAAACAGGAACAGCTAAAATAGAATTAGGAACAGCATTCACTAAAATCTTAGAAACAGAAGGAGGAGAAGAAAAATTAGGAAAATACTATCAATCAGCTGTAGAAACATATTTATATGACAATCCAGATGTATTTTATATTTCGGCAAATAAGTTATACTTAAATATAGAAACAACAACTAAGGGAAGAAATAAGACTTATGATGTTTTTATAAATAATGGAAGTAGAGAAAATTATTTTACAGACGATTTTTCATCAGAAAGTCAGGTAAAAACAGCAATAGAACAGGTCGAGCAAATAAAAAATCAGATAATTGCACAAAAAAATAATAATGTATATTATGATATAAAAATGATACATGATTATTTAATAAATAATATAGAATATGAAACAACTATAGCAAAATCAAATATTTATGATATTTATGGAGCTTTAGTAAAAAATGAATGTGTGTGTGAAGGATATGCGAAATCTTTCAAATATTTATTAGACCAAATGAATATACCATGTATTATTGTAATAGGAAAAGCTACAAATACTAAAGGACAAACAGAAAATCATGCTTGGAACTATGTACAAATAAATGAAAAATGGTATGCAGTCGATTGTACATGGGATGATCCAGTAATTGTAGGAAATGGAAAAATAGGCAATGATACTAAGTATAAGTATTTTTTAAGAGGAAATGAATATATGGCAAAAGATCACATATTAAGTGGCCAATTTACGGAAGGTGGTCAAGTATATACATATCCAGAATTAAGTGCAACTGATTATTAAAGTAGAAAGGAAAGAAGAAAAAATGGCATTATTAAAAGAAATATTTTCCAGCAAAATAGAAGTATATGCTTTTGTAGGACCATCAGGAACAGGTAAAAGTTATAGAGCACAAATGGTTGCAGGAGAAAAGGGAATAGAATACATAATTGATGATGGACTATTAATTAAAGGAAATGAAGTAATAGCAGGTGAATCAGCAAAAAAGGCACCAACTAAAATAGAAACAGTAAAACATGCATTATTTTATACAGATGAGGAAAAACAAGAAATAACAAAGGCTTTCAAAAAATATAAACCAGACAAAATATTAATATTGGGAACATCAGATGGAATGGTACAAAAAATAGCGGCAAATTTAGGACTACCACCAATAAAAGAAACAGTATATATACAAGATGTTGCAACTAAACAGGAAATGGAAACTGCAAGACGTATACGTGTAACAGAAGGCAAACATGTAATTCCTGTACCAACTTTTGAAATAAAAAAAGATTTTTCAGGATATTTATTAGATCCTTTACAAATTTTTAAAAGTAAAGGAAAAGGTGAAAAACCATACATATCAGAAAAGTCAATAATAAGACCAACATTTAGTTATATGGGGAATTTTACAATTTCAGATACTGTATTTAGACAAATTTTGGAATATTTAGCAAGCAAAACAAAAGGAATATATAAAATACAAAAAGTAAGAGTTTCCAACTATGGTGATGGTGCAAGTTTGTATATGGAAGTAACAGTTACTTATGGTGTAAATGTTATGAAAGAAATAAGTGGGTTTAGAGAAAAGGCACAAAAGGAAATTGAAAATTTAACTTCAATGAATATTGTAGATATGGAAATAGTAGTTAAAAATATTTATGTTCCAGAAAAAGAAGAAAAATAGAAAATGCTAATAAATTAATTACAAAGAGCAAATAATTAAATATTTTTAAAGAAAGGTAAGGGATAAAAATGTCATTTGTAGTAGCAATAGATGGACCAGCTGGAAGTGGAAAGGGAACAGTTACAAAATTAGTAGGAAAAAAAGAAGGTTTAATAAATATAGATACAGGAGCAATGTATAGATGTGTTACATTAAATATGATAAAAGAAAAAGTAGGATTGGAAGATACAGAAAAAATAAAGGAAATCCTAGAGAAAATAAAAATAGAATTTAAAACAGAAAATGAAGAAGACAAAGTATATTTGAATGAAGAAGAAGTTACAAAACAAATAAGAGAAAAAGAAGTAAACGAGATAGTGTCACAGGTATCTCATTTAGTGGAAGTGAGAGAAAATATAACAAAACTTTCCAGAAAAGTAGCAGAAGGAAAAAAAGTAATAATGGAAGGAAGAGATATAGGAACAAATGTATTTCCAAATGCTGAAATAAAAATTTATTTAGATGCAACACCAGAAGAAAGAGCAAATAGAAGAATGAAACAAAATGAGGAAAAAGGAATAAGTGCAACTTATGAAGAAGTTTTAGAAAATATAAAATTTAGAGATAATAATGATAAAACAAGCAAACTTGCACCTTTAAAACAAGCAGAAGATGCAATTTATGTTGATACTACTAATTTAGAAATACCAGCTGTTGTAGAAAAAATTTGTAAAATTATAGAAAATTCAGAAAATTGGAAAAATAGAGAAATAGAAGAAAATATAGAAAAAAAAAATGAGGAACTAGATCTTGCAAATAATAAAATTGATGTGGAACAAAATAAAAAGAGTGAAAAAGTAGATATAGAAAAAAATAATGTAATAGATTTAAAGCAAAATATGACTAAAAAAGAGTTAAAAAAAATAAAAAAACAAGAAAAAAGTTCTATAAAATTTGATAAAAAAGAAGATTCAATATGGACAAAATTACAAAGAAGAATAGTATGGGGATTTTTAAGAAGCTTTTATAAGATATTTTATCGTGTAAAAATAGAAGGAACAGAAAATGTACCAAAAGAAGGAGCTTTTATATTATGTGGTAATCATATAGATTTTATGAAAGTACCAGTTGTAGTAGTTTATTGCCCTAGAAAAGTAAGCTTTATGGGAAAGATAGAGTTATTTAATAATCCGTTTTTAGCACGTTTGGGAGAATTATTTGATGTTATTCCTGTAAAAAGAGGAAAACAGGATGTGGATGCGATGAAAAAATCTTTGAAAGTTTTAAATAGTAAAGAAGGTTTAGGAATATTTCCAGAAGGAACAACAAAAGGACTAGAAAAAGGTGTAAAAGTTAAAAATGGAGCAGCATTTATGGCATTAAGAACAGGAAATCCAATAGTACCAGTGGGAGTAGAAGTAACTAAAAAACCATTTTCAAAGATAATTGTAAGATATGGTAAAACTTTAGATTATAGTCAATATAAATCAAAAACGCCTGAAAAGGAAAACTTAGATAAAGTAACAAATGAAATGATGGAAACAATAATAGATTTAGCAAATTTACATTTTTAGTTTTTTTCGTGGCCGTACTCAAAAAACATCTCAAAAAGATATAAAATGAAAAATGTTTTATTATTTGAAGTAAAAACAACAATGAATTTATGTTGACAAATATGCTATACAGTAGTATAATTAAGGACGTTATTAATAATTTTAAAATAAATAAATTTTTATGTAGTAAAAATCAGAGGGGAAGGAAAAGAAAAAATGAACAATAAAAATATAAGAAATATAGCAATAATAGCACACGTAGATCATGGAAAAACAACATTAGTAGATGCATTATTAAGACAAAGTCATGTATTTAGAGAAAATGAACAAGTACAAGAAAGAGTGATGGATTCAAATGACCAAGAAAAAGAAAGAGGAATAACAATACTTTCAAAAAATACTTCAGTAATGCATGGAGATATAAAAATAAACATAGTAGATACCCCAGGACATGCGGATTTTGGAGGAGAAGTAGAAAGAGTTTTAAAAACAGTTGATGGAGTATTGCTATTAGTAGATGCTTTTGAGGGTGCAATGCCACAAACAAGAGAAGTATTGAAAAAATCATTGGCTTTAGGTCTAAAACCAATAGTAGTAATTAATAAAATAGATAGACCAGGTGCACAACCAGAAAAAGTAGTAGACCAAGTAATAGAGTTATTTATAGAATTAAATGCAACAGATGAACAATTAGATTTCCCTGTAGTATATGCGTCAGCAAAAAATGGAATAGCAAAAATGGATTTATCAGATGAATCAACAGATTTGACATGTCTATTTGAAACAATAATAAATACAATAGAGCCACCAAAATGTGAATTGGAAGGACCTGCTCAAATGTTAGTATCAAATATAGATTATGATGATTATGTTGGAAGAATTGGTATAGGTAGACTTGAAAGAGGAACAATGAAAGTTGGTATGCCAGTTAGTATTTGCGGAAAAGAAGATAAAATAACACAAGGAAGAATAGCAAAATTATATACACATGTTGGATTAAAAAAGGTTGAAGTAGAAGAAGTTGGGGCTGGAGATATTATAGAGTTTGCAGGATTACCAGATATCAATATAGGTGATACAGTATGTGATTTTGAACATCCAGAAAAAATACCATTTGTAGATATTGATGAACCAACAGTAACAATGACATTTAGCGTAAATAATGGACCATTTGCAGGAAAAGAAGGTCAATTTATAACATCAAGACATATACGTGATAGATTGTATAAAGAATTAGAAAGAAATGTTTCTTTAAGAGTAAAAGATGGAGAAACACCAGATTCTTTTGAAGTATCAGGAAGAGGAGAATTACATTTATCTGTATTAATTGAAACAATGAGAAGAGAAGGATTTGAATTATTAGTTTCAAGACCAAAAGTTATTTTTAAAGAGATTGATGGAGTTAAATGTGAACCAATTGAATTATTAGTAGTAAATGTTCCTGATGATTGCGTAGGAAATGTAATTGAAAAATTAGGTAGAAGAAAAGCTGAAATGATAAATATGGAACCAGCAGAAGCAGGTCATACAAAAATTGAATTTAGAATACCAGCAAGAGGAATAATTGGATATAGAACAGAATTCCTTACAGATACAAAAGGAGAAGGAACAATGAATCATATATTTGATTCTTATGAACCTTATAAAGGAGATATTCAAGCACGTGTAAGAGGAACAATAGTAGCATTTGAACCAGGTAAATCAGTAACTTATGGATTATATAATGCACAAGATAAAGGTGATTTATTTATAGGTCCAGGTGTTGATGTATATGAAGGAATGATTGTCGGATTAAATTCAAGAGGAGAAGATTTAGCAATAAATGTATGTAAAGAAAAACATTTAACAAATACTAGAGCTTCTGGATCAGATGATGCTTTACGTTTAGTACCACCTATTCAAATGTCATTGGAGAAAGCAATAGAATTTATCCAAGATGATGAATTAGTTGAAATTACACCAAAATCAATTCGTTTAAGAAAGAAAATTTTGGATACAAAAGAAAGAGAAAGAGCAAATAGAAATAAACAATAATTTTTTAAGAATAAAAATTTATGAAATGAGGTTGGAAAATGATTAGAAATAATTGTTTTTCAACCATTTTTAAAAAATTTGTGTCTTTTACATGTTAAATGTAAGAAATGAGGTTGGAAATGAATAAAGAAGAATTAAAAAAAATAAAACAAAAAGCATTACAAGAACATATACCAATAATAATGGATGAAACATTAGAAGTTATAGAAAAATATTTAAAAGAAAATCCACCTAAAAGAATATTGGAAATAGGGGCAGCAGTAGGATATTCAGCAATGTGCTTTTCAGAATTTTTGGCAGAAGGTGGAAAAATAGATACAATAGAAAGAGAAGAAGAAAGAATAGCAGAAGCAAAGGAAAACTTTAAAAAAGTAGGAGTTCAAGATGTTATAACATTATATGAAGGTGATGCAGTAGAAATATTACCAACATTAAAAGATAAATATGATATGGTGTTTATTGATGCGGCAAAAGGAAAATATCCATTTTTCTTAAATCAAGCGTTACATAAGTTAAATCCACAAGGAATTATATTTGCAGATAATATTTTATATAAAGGATATGTTATGAGTGATTATAATAAACATAAACAACGTACAGCAGTGAGAAATTTAAGAGAATACATAAAAGAAGTAACAGAAAATGAAAATTTGGATACAGAAATTTTAGAAGTTGGAGATGGATTGGCAGTAAGTAAATTGTGCAAATGATTAGTAGTTAAATATTTTAACTTTTAAAATTTATTTATGATGTAAAAAAACAAATTGATTGATTGCTTATAAATGAAAAAATAATAGATGTTTATAGGAAATCTAATAGATTCCTATAAATATTTTTTTAATGTTTCAATACTATCTTCTTGCATAACAACAAAATCATTCAGAATATTTTTAACATCTTGTGCAATATTGTTGTTTTGATTTATTAAACGTCTACCTTCTAGTATTCCCATGTTAGTACCTTGCATTAGAAGTTCTGATAATTTAGAAGTACTATCATCTTTTATGGTGTTTATTTGAATGCCGTACCAGGTCATCATTTTTTCCATTGAATTAATTTCATGTGGATTTTTTTCACTATAATTAGAATATAAATCGTCAACTCTTTCTGAAATTTTTTCATATTTATTACGTTCAACGTTTAAAACTTTTTTAAAATCGCTATCTTTAACTTTAGGAAAAATATAAGTTATTGCATTTATACCCATAGAAGCACCTTTGTTTACTTCATCTAAAATATTCAAATTTTGATTATCATTATTATCCATATACATCATCCTTTCTAAAAATAATATAACCAGAAAAATTGTAATTATGCTATTAAAAATGTAAAAAAATAGGCAATATGTAAACTTGTAAAATGATGAGCTTTAGTGAAAAAATGTACTTGAAAAAAAAGATGAATAATGATATAATTACCACAATAAAAAGAAAAAAAGTGACTAAATAGAATTTTAAACGAGATTTTTGCTATTGGAAAGGATTAGTAAAAGAAAAATGCCAAAATTTTTTGTGAATAAAAAACAAGTGGAAAATGAAACTATAAATATCATAGGTGGAGATATAAATCATATAAAAAATGTACTTAGAAAAAAAGAAAAAGAAAAAATAGAAATATGCATAATAGGAAATGAAGAAAAAGGAATTGATACAATTAGTGAAATTGAAAAAATAGAAGAAAATTGTATAAAATGTAGAATTTTGGAGTATAAGGTTTCAGAAACAGAAGGTAAAATACAAGTTACAATATTCCAAGGATTACCTAAAAGTGACAAAATGGAATTAGTAATACAAAAATCAGTAGAATTGGGAGTATATGAGATATATCCAACAGAAATGAAAAGATGCATTGTAAAATTAAAAGAGCAAGAAGCAAATAAAAAAATAGCAAGATGGCAAAAAATATCAGAAGTTGCGGCAAAACAAAGTGGAAGAAATATAATTCCGCAAATTAAAGAAAAAGTAAATATAAAACAAGTATGTAATCTGGTTAAAGATTATGATAAACTAATAGTTGCTTATGAGGAAGAAAAAGAAAATAGCTTAAAATCTGAATTAAAATCAATAAAAAGTAAAGACAAGGAAAATATAAAAATAGCAATATTAGTAGGACCAGAAGGTGGAATAGATCTTGAAGAAATAGAGGAATTGAGCAAAGCGGGAGCTGTGATAGTGACTTTAGGAAAAAGAATTTTAAGAACAGAAACTGTGGCTTTAAATGTATTAAGCAATATAATGTATGAGCTAGAAGAATAAAAATACTATAATAAATATTAAAAATTAAAATTGAAAATTAATAGTTTCCCAAAGTAGTTAAAAGTTTGGGAGGAATGAGAGCGAAAATGAAGGAAAATGAAAAAAAGAAAACAATCTTAAAGAACAAGACGAAAAATAAACTACCAGAAAAAACTATTAAAAAAATATTTTTGAACATATTTTTTGCGATAGTATTAATGGTGTATTTTCTAATAATAAATATTGGGTATGTAGGATTAACAGATGAAAATTTGGAAAAGGTAATTGAACTATTTTCAGGAATTTTCTTGGTAGCTGGATTATCAAAAATAGAAAAAGCATATAAGCAAGATAATGATTCTAAAGCTATAACGGCAATTGAACTTTTAGTAATATCAATGTATACATTGTCAATAACACATATAATAAAAAAATATAAATTTGATTTTCAGATATATATAACAGCAACATCTTATGTATGTGCAATATATTTTGTTTTTAAATCAATAATAATATATACTCAAAGTAAAAGAAAGATATTAGAAAATGCAAGTGATATAAAAGAGATAGTAAAAAAGGAAAAACCAGTAAAAAAAGAAGCAACTAAAAAAACAGATAGAGAAGATAATGAAAAAGAAATATCAATAAAAATTCCAAAAACAGAAAAAATGAGAAATGCAAAAAAAGCATCATCAACAGCAGGAAATGGAACTAAAACAACAACAAGAAAAAGAACAACAACTTCTGGAAAGGCTAAAATAGAAAATAAAGAAACATCAACTAATGAAATAGATAAAAAGACAACAACAAGAAAGAGAAGAACAACTTCTGGAACAGCTACTAAAACAGCAAATAAAAAAGTGTCAACTAATGGAACAGCTAAGAAGACGACAAGAAAGAAAACAGTGGAGACAGGAACAGAAGCTAAAACATCAAATAAAAGAACAGCAACGTCTGGAACAACTAGAACAACAGCAACTAAGAAAACAAGGACAGCAAAAACAACAGAAGGAGAGCCAAGTACAATAAAAAAATCATCTACAAGAAAAAGCAAGGAAAAAGTTTTGAATTAATGGAAGGAATTGATTAAAATGATAAAAAGTATGACTGGTTTTGGCAAAAGCATACTAATAAATGAACAAAGAGAATACCAAATAGAAATGAAAAGTGTAAATCACAGATATTTAGATATAAATGTAAGGATACCAAGACAATTAATGTATTTAGAGGAAACTATAAAAAAAGTAATATCATCACAAATTAAGAGAGGAAAAATAGAAGTATTTATAAATTTTCAAGATAAAAAACAAGAAGGAGAAAAAGTATTAATTAATAAAGATATGGCAAAGTCATATATACATCAGTTGCAAGAAATTGCAAAAGAAACAGGAATATCACCAGAAATTGAAATTACAGAAATTGCAAAAATGCCAGAGGTACTAAATATAACTTTTAATCAAGAAGATGAAAAAATAAAACAAGAGATAATAGAGCTAACTAAAGATGCAACAAGTAAAATGGAAGATATGAAAAAATTTGAAGGAATAAAAATGGCAGAAGACATAAATAAAAGAATGGATAAAATAAATGAAAAAATTACAAAAATATCTTGTAATTCTACTAGACTTATTGAAGAATATATAGTAAAATTAGAAAAGAGGATAAAAGAAATTTTAAAAACAGAAGAAGTAGATAAATCAAGATTAGCCCAAGAAGTAGTTATTTATGCTGATAAGTGTTCAATAGAAGAAGAAATAACAAGATTAAGAAGTCATGTAAAACAGTTTAAGGAAATGCTAGAATCAGATACGGCAGTGGGAAAAAAATTAGATTTTTTAATACAAGAGATGAATAGGGAAACAAATACGATAGCATCAAAAGCAAATCAATTAGAAATAATAAATGAAGTAGTAGAAATAAAAACAGAATTAGAAAATATAAGGGAACAAATACAAAATATAGAATAGGAGGATTTTAGATATGCAATTAGTAAATATAGGCTTTGGAAACATAGTTTCAGCATCAAGAATAATAGCAATTGTTAGTCCAGAATCAGCTCCAATAAAAAGGCTAGTGCAAGAGGCAAAAGATAATAAAGTAGTAGTAGATGCTACTTATGGCAGAAGGACTAGGGCGGTACTTATAATGGATTCAGGACATATCATACTTTCAGCTGTGCAACCAGAAACAGTGGCGGGAAGAGTAGATAAAGATATTGGTGTAACACCAGTTACAACAGAAATTCCAGAAGAAAAAGAGGATAAGGAAGAAAAATAAAATAAAAAGGTAGGTAATGTAAAATGATGGTAAAACCAACAGTAAATGAATTATTAGAAAAGGCAGAAAATCGATATGCTTTAGTAATAGCAACTTCAAAAAGAGCAAGACAATTATCAATGGGAGCAAAACCGATGACTAATAAAAAAGAAGAATCAATGGTAACTCTAGCAGCAGATGAAATAGCAGAAGGAGAAGTGAAAATAGTAGATGAAACAGAAGAAGAAAAAGATGACTTCAATGGAGAAATATTAGAGAATACAGAAAAAATTGAAGAAAATGAAAAAGGGGAATAGAAATGTTAGTAATATTATCAGGTGTTTCAGGAGCTGGAAAAGATACAATAAAAAAAGAAATAATAAAAAGAATGAAAAATGTAATATCTTTACCATCTTTTACATCAAGAGAACCAAGAGAAGGCGAAGAAGAGGGTATACAATATCATTTTATAACCAAAGAACAATTTAAAGAAAAAATAAAAAATGAAGAATTTTATGAATATGATTTGCACCATGAAAACTATTATGGAACTTCAAAAAAATTAATGAACGAAAAAATAGATAGTGGAAAAATAATAGTAAAAGATATAGAAGTAAATGGAACAGAAAATTTGATAAAAAAATTGGGAAATGATACAAAATTAGTAACAATATTCCTAAAAGTGGATAAAGAAGAATTAAAAAATAGACTTATAAATAGAGGAGATAATTTGTCAGAAGCAGATATGCAACTAAGGTTAGGAAGACTAGAATATGAAGAATCAAAAATAGGTTTATATGATTATGTTATAAAAAATGATAATTTAGAGAAAACCGTACAAATAATAATGACAATAATAGAAAACGAGAAAAAATTAGAAGAAACTAAGATAAAGAACTAAAGGTGGCAAAAAATGGGATTGTTAACAATTGTCTATATATTAATATTTTTAGTATTTGCATTAGTAATGTATGCAGTAATGCAAATCAAACTTGCAGGTATGCAGGTAAAAGATTTTTGGGGATTTATAGAAGCAAACCAAATGTTAGACAAATTATATCATTTTGCTAAACAGTATCAAAATATGTCTCCACAAGAACAAGTAATTTACTTAGCAGAAGCAGAAAAAATATTTTTAGCATTTGATAAAGTACCAAATGAATTATGGGAAGAAGAATATGAAAAGTATAAAGAAGTCCTAAAAAAATATAATGATATAAGAATGATTAGATGGGCTTCATAGAAGAGAAAGGAACAGAAGTAAAATGGAAGGAAGCAAAATTTTTAGAGCACTGTTCATAATTCTTATTGCAATAACATCTGCAACAATATTTCACTTTTCTAGTGAAAATGGAGAAATTTCAGGAAACACAAGTGGAAAAGTTATAAAAAAAATATTAGCAAAATTTCCAGAATATCAAAAATTGAGTGATAAAAGAAAGACACAAATAGTAGAGAAATTACAGCCATTTGTGAGAAAAATGGCACATTTTACTATTTATACACTATTAGGATTTAATTTGATGGGATTTTTTTTGACATTCAAGTTTGGAAAAATATTAAAGTATGGATTGGCAATAGCGCTAGGAATGTTGTATGCAATGAGTGATGAAATACATCAAATGTTTTCAGTAGGAAGGACAGCTAGAGTGTTTGATGTTGGAATCGATACGTGTGGTGTTGTTTTTGGAACAATATTAATAATGATTTTTTCAAAAATAGTATATTGGGCACGAAATAGTAGAAAATATAAAAAGTTAGAAAAAGAGGAGGACAAAGGATATGTCAGGTAAACACTCTAAAGAAAATGATGAATTACCTAAAGCATTTAGAAAAGATGAAAATAATGAAACACCAAAGGCATTAAGATATAATCAAGAATTACCGAAAAGTTTTCAAAATTTTGATAGTGACAACAATAATACAAGAAAAGGGGATTCACAATATAGTGGTCAAAGGATAAATGAAGAAGAATCACAAAGTAATAGTGAGGAATTTAATCCAAATATGAAAAGAGGAGAAAAGGTGGAAAAACCCAGAAAGAAAAAAAGACATATATTTAGAAATATAGTAATAATATTATTGATTATTTTAATAGGAATAATAAGTGCTGGATATGGTTATATTCAAGATAAATTAGGAAAAATACAAAAAGTAGATATAAATAAAGAAGACTTAGGAATATCTGAGGAAGCATCAGAAAGTTTAACAGAATATAGAAATATAGCATTATTTGGGGTGGATAGTAGAAACCATAATTTGGAAAAAGGAAATCGTAGTGATTGTATAATAATAGCTAGTATCAATAACAACACTAAAGAAGTGAAATTAATATCAGTATATCGTGATACTTATGTTCAAATACAAGGACATGGATTAGATAAAATAACACATGCATATTCTTATGGTTCAGCACAATTAGCATTAAATACATTAAATACAAATTTGGACTTAAATATATCTGAATTTGCCACAGTAAATTTTGATGTAGTGGCAGATGCTGTTGATGAATTAGGCGGAATAGAGATAAACATAGAATCACAACAAGAAATGAAATATTTGAATGATTATATTGTAGAAACATCAAAAGTAACAGGAAAATCAACACCAAATGTAACAAGAACTGGAAAGCAAACATTAAATGGTGTTCAAGCGGTATCATATTCAAGAATACGTTATACATCTGGTGGAGATTATAAAAGAACAGAACGTATGAGAGATGTACTAACAGCAATGCTTACAAAATTAAAAACAAAAAGTTTGGCTGAAATAAATAAATTTGCAGATAATATTTTACCAAAAGTATATACAAATATATCAGCAGGAGACATTTTAGCTTTAACACCAAGTTTAATGAGTTATAAAATTACAGAAAGTATAGGTTGGCCATATACAACAAAAGGTATAACAAAGGATAGATGGTATGGGGTACCAGTTACATTAGAAAAAAATGTTATACAATTACACCAAGAAGCATTTGGAGAAACTGATTATATACCTTCAGAAAAAGTTAAAAGTATAAGTAATCAAATTATAAAGAAAACAGGTTATCAATAAAAAATGATTATCTGAATAATTGAATTAAAAAAGTCAAGATTAGTAATTTAAAAAGTTATCTTTTCCTTCTTGTTTTTTGCTGGAAAAAATAACTAATGTAAAACAAAAAAATATGTCGAAAAATGGTTGACAATAATGATGATAATAGATATAATTAAAAGTGATATTTATATAAACTTTAAGGGGGAAAATATAAATGAATATTAATGTTGAATCACAAGAAGCAATTCTTAGTAGAGACATTGTAATAGTACCAAAAATAGCAAAGAAAGCAAGCAAAATAAATTACATGAGTGTAAAAAGAGTGTTTGATTTAGTAATTAGTACAATAGGACTAATTATATTGTCACCAATTTTTTTAATACTTGCAATAATAGTAAAATTAGATTCAAAAGGACCTGTATTTTTTGCACATACAAGATATGGAAAAAATGGAAAAAAATTCAAAATGTACAAATTTAGAACAATGTATGAAAATGCACAAGATATGATAAATGATTTTACACCAGAACAAATGAAAGAGTGGAAAGAGAATTTTAAATTACAAGATGATCCACGTATTACAAAAGTCGGAAAATTTTTAAGAAAAACAAGTTTAGATGAATTACCACAAATTGTTAATATTATTAAAGGTGATTTATCAATAATAGGACCAAGACCAGTAATAGAAGAAGAATTAGAAAAATATGGTGAAAACAAAGAAAAATTTTTGAGTGTTACACCAGGTCTTACAGGATATTGGCAAGCAAATGGTAGAAGCTCAACAACATACGAACAAAGAATGGAGATGGAATTATATTACATAGATCATATTTCACCTAAATTAGATTTCAAAATATTTTTTAAGACTATAGAGTCTGTTATCAAAAAAGAAGGAGCAATTTAATGAAAAAAATTTCTTTTGTAATATTAACGTGGAATTCTGATAAATATATTACAAATTGTATTGAATCAATAAATACAATTTGTAATTTTTGTACTCAAATAATAATAGTTGACAATGGTTCAACAGATAATACGGTTAATATATTGAATAAGTATCAAGAAAATAAAAATATAGAAATAGTTTTTTTACCGAAAAATTATGGTACAACTAAAAGTAGAAATATAGCTTTAAATAAAGTGAACAGTGATACTGATTATATTTGCATATTAGATTCAGATACAGTAATTAATTCAAATGCAATAGATATTTTAGCAGAATATTTAGAAAAACACCCCGAAACTGCAATAGTAGGACCTTCAATGACAAATGAAAGAGGAGAAAAACAAATTCCATATAGGAAATTTCCAAGTTGGAGGATAAAGATATTAAAAGCGTTTCCAAATAAGAAAATGAATGAAAAAGGTCAAATACTTGAAAATTATTTGGAAGAAAGTATAACAGATGAATTTGAGTGTGATTATTTGATTTCGGCTTGTTGGCTTATGAGATATGATATTTATAAAAAACTAGGAGGATTAGATGAAAAAATTTTTTATTCACCAGAAGATGTTGAATATTGTATGAGAGCAAAAAGCCAAGGATATAAAATAGTCCATTTGAGAAAAGCTAAAATAATACATATATACCAGCGAATTTCAAAGAAAAAATTGATTAGCAAAGTGAATTTGTCACATTTATTAGGGATAAGGTATGTATTAAAAAAATATAAAAAGTTTTTAAAAGAATATAGAAGATAGGAATGAGAATAAATGAATATACTATTTGTAAATCCGCCATTTAAAGCGGAATATGGGAAATTTTCAAGAGAGGCAAGAAGTCCAATGATAACTAATAGTGGAGTTATATATTATCCATTATGGTTGTTATATGCAGCAGGAGTATGTAAAGAAGCAGGAAATAATATATATTTTTTAGATGCACCAGCAAAAAGAATGACGCAAGAACAGTCATTTGAATTGATTAAAGAAAAAAATGTAGAATTTGATTTAATTGTTATAGACACAAGTACACCATCAATCTATAATGATACAAAGTTTGCAGGAGATTTAAAAGACAAATATCCTAATGCTTTTGTTTTGTTAGTTGGAACACATCCAACAGCATTACCAGAAGAAACTTTAGAATTAGATAAAAGAGTAGATGGTGTTGCAATAGGTGAATTTGATTATATAGTTAGAGATTTAGCTAAAAATATAGAAGAAAAGAAAGATTTAAAAGAAGTTAATGGAATTGTATATAAAGATGAAGAAGGAAAATATATAAGAACTAAACCTATGATGCCAGTTGAAGATTTAGATAGTATTCCTTTTGCAGCAAAATTGATAAATGAATATTTGGATCCAAAGGATTACTTTTTTGCAGCATCAGAGTATCCAGAAATACAAATTTTTACAGGTAGAGGTTGTTTATGTAGATGTTATTTTTGTGTGTATCCACAAGTTATGCATGGACATAAATACAGAGCTAGAAGTGCTGAAAATGTAGTAGAAGAATTTGAATATATAGTAAATGAAATGCCATCAATAAAAGAAATAGTTATAGAAGATGATACTTTTACTATTGATACAAAGAGAGTAAGAAGAATATGTGAATTATTAATAGAAAAAGGTATCAATAAAAAAATAAAATGGCTATGTAATGCTAGAGTGTCTTTAGACTATGATACAATGGTTTTAATGAAAAAAGCAGGATGTAAATTATTAATTGCTGGAATAGAAAATGGAACCCAAGAAATGCTAAATAATATGAAAAAGGGTACAACCGTAAAGCAAATAGAAAAATATGTAAAAGATGCTAAAAAAGCAAAATTGTTAGTTCATGCATGTTATATGGTTGGAACAAAAGGCGAAACAAGAGAAACAATGGAAAACACATTAAAATTTGCAATAAAATTAAATACAGATACAGCACAATTTTATGTGTTGCATCCTTATCCAGGAACAGAAGCCTATAATTATGCAGTAAAAATGGGATATTTGGAAGATAAAAAATATTCTGAGTATTTAAAAGAAGATGGAACAGATAATTGTGTGTTACATATAGATGATATAACATCACAAGAATTAGTTGATTTTTGCGATTATGCTAGAAAAAAATATTACTTAAGACCTAAGTATATTGTTCATAAAATTGGACAATCATTAACAAATAAGGATGAATTAGTAAGAAATTTTAAAGGTTTTAAAAATATAGCACCTAAACTATTTAAAAGAAAAGGAAAAGATATAAAAAATGGTAAATAGAAAAGAAAAAGTTTCTGTAGCTATGGCCACTTATAATGGTGAAAAATATATAAAAGAACAAATTGAAACTATATTGAATAACTTAGATGATAAAGACGAACTAGTCATATCTGATGATGGTTCATCAGATATGACTATTGAAATTATAAATAAAATAAATGATAAAAGGATTAAATTATTAGAAGGACCTAGAAAGGGTTTAAAAAAGAATTTTGAAAATGCAATAAAAAATACGACGGGTGATGTTATTTTTTTATCAGATCAAGATGATATTTGGATGGAAAATAAAGTTGAAAAAGTTTTAGAATGTTTTAATAACAATAATTATATATTAATTCAACATGATGCTGTTGTAGTTGATGAAAATGATAAAGTAATATATGAGTCTTTTGCTGAACATAGAAAAGTAAAAACAGGAGTAATAAAAAATTTAATAAAAAATTCATATCATGGATGTTGTATTGCTTTTAGAAAAGAGTTAATAAAAGAAATTTTGCCAATTCCTGATAATGTTTATTTGCATGATGAATGGATTGGAATAGTGGCGGAATTAAATGGAAAAACATATTTTTTAGATGAAAAACTTATAAAATATAGAAGACATAGTGAAAATACATCTAGTTTTAAACATTTACCAGTTAAGGAAATGTTTTTAAATAGAGTTAATTATACAAAAGAAATATATAAATATAACAAAAACAAGGAGAAATAAAATGTGGTATATACTTTTATTTTGTATATTAGTAGTAATAGCTATTGTGAGCTATTTTATATTTGATAGAGATGTTTTGTCAATAACATTTATATCATCAGCAGTATATGCATTATCAACTTTAGCAGCATATATATCATATAAATTAGAAAATTCATGGAACTATGTTGAGTTGGATAAAAATACAGCTATTTATGTAATAGTAGGAATGATATGTGTAGCAGTGGGAGAAGGTATAGTAAGATTTTTTCAGAAAAAAAAGAAATTGAATAATGAAGAAAAAGAAGAACATAATAGAATTGAATTGATTAGAGTTAGTAACATAAAAATATTGATATGTACAGCATTTGTGATGCTTTCTTTTGTTTTAATATATGCGAATATGGCTAAGATTACAGGAACTACAGGATTTAGTAAAGTTATTAATGCATATAAAGTTAATTCAGCAATGTATAATGAAGGCAATGCTAAAAGTGTAGGTTTTATATATATTCAGATGTATAGAGTTTCTATAGTTATTGGAATGATATTTTTGTATATATATATAAATAATATGCTTTTTAATAAAAAATTAAAATATAATTTTAGATTTATTATTCCTATTTTTATGTCTTGTGTTTTATCTATGCTTTTAGGTGGAAGATCTGCTGTAATGAAATTTATAGTAGCTGGAGTGATTTTTTCAGTCATAATCTATGAAAAAAAGAAAAAAATACATTTAATGAAGTTTGTGGGATTAGGGATAATGTTACTTTTAATAATATTGCCACTATTTTATGGATTACTTGGAATAATAGGACAAAGTACAAAAAATAGTTTTGCAAATTATATGACATTTTACTTAGGATCACCATTACCATGTTTTAATGAATATTTAGAAAATAGTAATCAACAAAAAGTGGAACAAAAACATTTTGGTGAAAACACTTTTATAGGTATTCAACAAATATTATATAAGTTTCATATAATCAATTATTACAATATTTATCAAGATGAATGGGTGAATTTTGGGAATGGATTAAAAAGTAATGTTTTTACAGGAATAAAAACATATCTCGAAGACTTTGGAATAATGGGAGTAATAGTATTCCAAACATTATTTGGTATAGTTTTCTCATATTTATATTTAAAAGCTAGAAATGGAAATTATAAATTTTTAATATTTTATGGATTAATTGCTTTAAATGTAATAGATCAATTTAGAAGTGAAAAGATTTTCTCATCTTTAATTAGAATAGATACAATAGTATATATATTTAGCATAATTTTCTTAACATGGTTTTTATTTAATTTGAGAATAGGAAGAAAGGTAAAACTTCTTAATACTGCAACACAAATTGAAACATAGTAATTTATTCTTTAAAGAAAGGAATTTAATAATGAATGAAAAAGAATACCAAAAGAAAATAGAAGAACTAAATTTAGAAAATATACAATTAAAAAAAAGCAAAGAATATGCAACAGGAAAGAAGATTTTGCAAGTAAAAAGTATGCTAAAAAAAATGCAAATATGTAAATTGGTAAAAAAAATATTTGAAAATAGAAAAATATCAAAGTTTTCAAATATTGAAAAAGAAAATAATTTTAAGGTAAAAGAAAAACAAACAAAACCAAAAATTGCGGTATATACATGTATTACGGGAAATTATGATAAAGAAATATTAGAACCTTTTATTAATGTTGACAATATAGATTTTTATTTATTTACAGATAGTACAAATCAAAAGAGCAAATATTGGAACATAAAGGAAATTCCTGAAAATGTAAGAAATAATTATAACAATATTTTGAAGAATAGATATTTAAAAATGCATCCAGGTGAACTTTTTAAAGATTATGATTATAGTATATATATTGATGGTAATGTCAAAGTTATGTCTGATTTAACAGAATTGACATATTCTATTAATGATAAAACTGGAATAGCAATGCATAAACATCAATTTAGAGATTGTATATGTGATGAAATAGAAGTGTGTAAAGTTAAGAAAAAAGGCAATTATTCTGAAATGAAGAAACAGGTTGAAAGATATTTACAACAAGGTTTTCCAAAAAAATTTGGTATGCTTGAGGCAACTATAATAGTTACTGATTTAAAAAATCCAGTGGCTAAGAAAATTTTAGATGATTGGTGGAAGGAATTTATTTCAACAAAAAGTTTAAGAGATCAAATTTCTTTACAATATGTTGTATGGAAAAATAATTTTAGAATAGATGATATAGGAGTTTTAGGAAATAATCTTTATAAAAATCCAAAATTTAGGGTTAATATACATTAAAAGATAATGTGGAGGAAATATGTTTGGTATAAAACAAAAAATGAAAAAGTACATATTGAAAAAAAAGGGTGTACAAATGGGAAAAGGAATAGAAATAGGAGAAAATGTAAATTTTGGGAGTGAACCATATTTGATAAAGATTGAAGATAATGTTAGAATATCTTCGAATGTGAATTTAATAACACATGATGGTGGTTTATGGACTTTAAGAAAAATGGGGCTACTAGAAAATGCTGACTATTTTGGAAAGATATTAATAGAGGAAAATGTTAATATTGGAATGAACGCTACAATAATGCCAGGAGTGACAATAGGAAAAAATAGTATTGTAGGATTTGGAGCTGTAGTGACAAAAGATGTGGAGCCTAATACAGTAGTTGCGGGTATGCCAGCGAAAAAGATAGAAACGATTCAAGAATATTATGAAAAAAAGAAAGATAAATGTGATTTCACTAAAAACATGAATTATCGAGAAAAAAGAAAGTACTTATTACGAAAGGATTTTAATTAAATGTACATTATATTGAAAAATAAAAAAGATATATATTTTTTTAACAAGATATCAAAAAAATATAATATAGAAGAATTGTATTTTTTAAATACAGATAAACCTTTATTTAAATTGCTAAAAAAAGTTAAAATTTCTATATTAGGTAAATGGAAAAACGAAATAAATAAGTATGATAAATTTATAATATTTGAAAGTTTATATAATGAAAAAGTAGCTAAGAAAATAAAAAGGACTAAAAAAGAAAATAAGGTAATAGTATATTTTTGGAATTATATTGATGATAATAATAAATATATTTTGAATGATAAAAATATAGATGAATTTTGGACTTTTGATAAAAATGATGCCAAAAAATATAATATGAAATATAATCCACAATTCTATACAAAAAATGTTAAAATTCAAGATGAACAAAATAAATATGATGTCTTATTTTTGGGGAGACCAAAAACAAGAAAAAAAGATATTGTAGATTTAGAAAAAAAATTAAAAGAAGAAGGAATACAAACAAACTTTAAAATTATAGAAAATGAAAAAGATTATGTTTCTTATGATGAGTATTTAAAAATGATTGCAGAATCCAAATGTATATTAGACTATAATCAAGAAGGACAAGTAGGACTTTCATTAAGACCTATGGAAGCATTGTTTTTAGAAAGAAAATTAATAACAAATAATACCGATATAAAGAATTATGATTTTTATAATCATGATAATATTTTTATATTAGGAGAAGATAATATAAATGAGATAAAAGAATTTATAAATAAGCCATATAAAAAAATAGATCAAGATATTATAGATTATTATGATTTTGACCAGTGGCTAAATAGATTTGGAGTATAAGGCAAATGAGTTTAAAAAAAGGAATGTTAAATGTATTTATAGCAAATATAATAAACTTAATAATTAGTTTATTCACAGGATTTGTTTTGCCAAAATTACTATCTGTGGAAAGTTATGCAAACATAAAGTTATTTCAATTATATATTACATATATAGGAATTTTGCATTTTGGATTTGCAGATGGAATGTATTTAAAATATGGTGGAAAGAATATTAAAAGCGTAGATAGTAAAGAAATACTGGGTGAATTTAGGACATTTAAAATTTTTCAATTTGCAATTACTATTATAGCTATAATAATATCAATTTCTTTGAAAAATGAAATGCTATTTTTTTGTTCAATAGTAATTTTACCAATAAATGTTGGAAATTATTTACGAAATTTATACCAGGCAGTAGGTGAATTTAAAAAATATTCAACTTTTACAAATATAAATACATTGTTGATATTTGTTATAAATTTAATATTACTATTATTAATAAAAACAGATAATTATTATACTTATATAATAGCATATATAGTAGCATATTTTATTTATTGGGAAATAATAGAAATAGAAAATAGAAAGCTATTTAAAAAAGAGAAAGTAAAGTCTAATAAAAAATATTTAATAGAAGATGTTAAATCAGGCTTTTTCTTAATGATAGGAAATTTCTGTAATGTAATATTTACAAGTATAGATAGATTGTTTGTACAAAATTTATTAGGTACAGTGAAATTTGCTTTTTATTCATTTGCTGTAAGTATAGAAAATTTAATGAATGTGTTTGTAACACCTATAAGTACAGTTATGTATAATTATTTATGTAATAATAAGGAAGTAGAAAAAGTTATACCAATAAAGAAAATTATTTTGATTTTTTCAGCTTTTATAGTTAGTGTTGTATTCGGTGCAAAATTTGCTATAAATTTATGGATAGAAAAGTACAATGATGCAATAACTGTAATGATACTTTTATTTGCGGCACAATATGTATCAATAATAATAAGATGTATACAAATTAATTTGTATAAAGCATATAAAAAACAAAACAAATATTTTTTAATAATGGTAGGTGTTGTAGTATTATCAGTAATACTAAATGTTACTTTTTATAACATAAATAAATCAATAGAAGCTATAGCTTTGGCAACATTAGTAACTAATATAGTATGGATTATTATAGGTGAAACAGATTTTAAACAGTATAGACTTGCTTTAAAAGAGTATATTTATATTATACTAATTTTAATAACATTTTTATTATGTGGAATAATTATAAAAAATGCTGTTATAGGATTTATTGTTTATATAGTAATTGCATTATTATTGACTTTAATATTATTAAATGATACATTTAAGTATTGTATAACACAAGGATTAAAATATATTAAACAAATTTTAAAAAAATTAAAAGGAGAGCAAACTGAATGAAAACATATTTAATAACAGGAGTAGCAGGATTTATAGGTTCAAATTTAGCAAAAAAGGTATTAAAAGAAAATAGTGAAATACAAATAGTAGGGATAGACAATTTGAATGAATATTATGACATAAAAATAAAAGAAGCAAGATTAAAAGAATTAGAACAAAATAAAAATTTTGTATTTATAAAGGGTAATATAGCAGATAAGGAAGCATTAGAAAAAATATTTAAAGAATATGAGCCAGAAATAGTAGTGAATTTAGCAGCACAAGCTGGAGTAAGATATAGTATAACAAATCCAGATGTATATATAGAATCAAATATAATAGGATTTTATAATATATTAGAATGTTGTAGACATTATCCAGTAAAACATTTAGTATATGCTTCAAGTTCATCAGTATATGGTTCAAATAAAAAAGTACCATATTCAACAGAAGATAAAGTGGACAATCCCGTATCATTATATGCAGCAACTAAAAAATCAAATGAATTATTAGCACATAGTTATTCAAAATTATATAATATACCTTCAACAGGATTAAGATTTTTTACAGTTTATGGTCCAGCAGGAAGACCAGATATGGCATATTTTGGATTTACAAATAAATTAATAGCTGGGGAAACAATAAAAATATTTAATTATGGAAATTGTAAAAGAGATTTTACTTATATTGATGATATAGTAGAAGGGGTTTGGAGAGTAATGCAAAGAGCTCCTGAAAAGAAAAATGGAGAAGATGGATTACCTATACCACCATATAAAATATATAATATAGGAAATAGCAATCCAGAAAATTTGTTAGAATTTGTAGAAATATTGCAAGAAGAGTTGTTAAGAGCAGGAGTATTACCAGAAGATTATGATTTTGAGGCACACAAAGAATTAGTTGCTATGCAACCTGGAGATGTGCCAATAACGTATGCAGATACAACACCATTGGAAAAAGACTTTGGATTTAAGCCTAATACACCTTTAAGAGAAGGATTAAGAAAATTTGCAGAATGGTACAAAGCATTTTATAATATATAAATTTTAAGTTATAAAAGAAAGAAGGAATTAAAATGAAATTAGCTGTTGCGGGAACAGGTTATGTAGGTTTAGTAGCAGGAGTATGTTTTGCGGAAAAAGGACATGATGTAACATGTGTGGATATTGATGAAGAAAAAGTAAATTTGATGAGAAGTGGTATATCACCAATTTATGAAACAGGGCTTGAAGAATTAATGAAAAAAAATAATGAAAGTGGAAGATTACATTATACAACAGACTATAAACTGGCATATAAAGATGCTGATGCAATATTTATAGGAGTAGGAACACCAGAGATGCCAGATGGTTCAGCTAATTTGAATTTTATAGCTACTGTGTCAAGACAAATAGCAGAAAGCATAGAAAAAGATTGCTTAGTAGTAGTAAAATCAACTGTACCAGTTGGAACAAATGATAAAGTAGAACAGTTTATAAAAGATTTTTTAGTAAATGATGTAAAAGTGGAAGTTGCAAGTAATCCAGAATTTTTGGCACAGGGAAATGCAGTTAGAGATACATTACATGCAAAAAGGATAGTAATAGGAACAGAAAGTAAAGAAGCAGAGGAGTTATTGAAAAAAATATATGAACCATTTGAGTTACCAATAGTGTCAGTAAGTAGAAGAAGCGCAGAGATGATAAAATATGCATCAAATGATTTCTTAGCATTAAAAATATCATATATGAATGATATTGCTAATCTTTGTGAATTAGTGGGTGCTGATATAGAAGATGTAGCAAAAGGAATGAGTTATGATGATAGAATTGGTGCAAATTTTTTACATGCAGGTATTGGATATGGTGGAAGTTGTTTTCCAAAAGATACAAAGGCATTAAGATATTTGGCAAGTCAAAATAATTATGATTTAAGAACTGTAGGAGCAGCGGTTGATGTAAATAAAGATCAAAGAATAAGATTATATAAAAAGGCTTGTGATAGATTAATAACTTTTAATAAATTAAAAGTAGCAGTATTGGGATTAGCTTTTAAAGCTGGAACAGATGATTTAAGAGAAGCACCATCAATAGAAAATATAAAACTTTTATTAGAAAATGGGGCTGATATATATGCTTATGATCCAGTTGCAGATGAAAATTTTAAAAAGAGATTTCCAGAAGCAAAAATAAAATATGTAAAAGAACCAGAAGATGCATTAGAAGGTGCTAATGTTTGTTTTATATTTACAGAATGGAATGAAATAAAAGAAGTTAAACCAGAAGAATATAAAAAGCTAATGAAAACACCATTAGTATATGATGGTAGAAATATATATAATCTGCAAGAGATGAAAAAAGCAGGAGTAGAATATTATTCAATAGGAAGATAAAAAGGAGAACAAAAAAATGTATGACTATTTAGTAGTAGGTTCAGGATTATTTGGAGCTATATTTGCTTATGAAGCAAATAAAAAAGGAAAAAAAGTATTAGTAATAGATAAAAGAACACATATAGGAGGAAATATCTATACAGAAAACAAGAATGGAATAAATGTACACAAATATGGAGCACATATATTCCATACAAGTAATAAAGAAGTATGGGATTATATAAACCAATTTGCAGAATTTAATAGATACACAAATTCACCAGTAGCAAGATACAAAAATGAGTTATATAATATGCCTTTTAATATGAATACATTTAATAAACTTTGGGGAGTAGTAACACCAAAGGAAGCACAAGAAAAAATAGAACAGGAAAAGAAGGAAGCAGGAATAACAGAACCTAAGAACTTGGAAGAGCAAGCAATAAGTTTAGTAGGAAAAACTATATATGAAAAATTAGTCAAGGGATATACAGAAAAACAATGGGGACAAAAAGCAACAGAATTACCAAGTTTTATAATTAAAAGACTACCTGTTAGATTTATATATGATAATAATTACTTTAATAATTTATATCAAGGGATACCTGTAGGTGGGTATACACAAATAATAGAAAAAATGCTAGATGGTATAGAAGTAAAATTAAATTGTGATTTTTTTGAAAATAGAAAAGAATTAGAAAGCATTGCAGAAAAAATAATATTTACAGGACAAATTGATAAGTATTATAATTATCAATTTGGAGAGCTAGAGTATAGAAGTTTAAGATTTGAAACAGAAGAGTTAGAAGAGGAAAATTATCAAGGAAATGCGGTTGTAAATTATACAGAATATGAAATACCATATACAAGAATAATAGAACATAAACATTTTGAATATGGTGCAAGTTTAGGAAAAATGCCAGAAGGACAAGTTATGAAAAAGACTATAATAACAAGAGAATATCCAGATATATGGAATAAAGAAAAGGAACCATATTATCCAATAAATAACGAGAAAAATAATAAATTATATGAAAAATATAAAGAATTAGCTGATAAAGATTCTAAAGTTATATTTGGAGGTAGACTAGGACAATATAAATATTATGATATGGATAAAGTTATACAAGAGGCATTAGATTTAAGTAAAAAAATATTATAAGAAGCATATTTTAAAAATATTTAATATAAAAATTTGTAAATTTATATAAAAAACTAATTACTAAAAAAGAGAGTGGTAATTAGTTTTTTTATATTGCATTTTTTGTAGAAATATGATATAAAAAAGATAAAAATAAAACAAGATGGGGAGATAAAATTGGAAGAAATAAAAATAATTATAGCATCACATAAGAAGTATCAAAAACCTGCGGAAAATATATATTTACCAGTACAGGTAGGTGCTGAAGGAAAAGAAAAAATAGATGGATATATACAAGATAATACAGGAGAAAATATATCAATAAAAAACCCAAATTATTGTGAATTAACAGGGTTATATTGGGCATGGAAAAATTTAAATGCTAAATATATAGGATTGGTGCATTATAGAAGATATTTTACAGAAAGTAAAAAAATACCAAAAGAGGAAGATGAAAAATTTAAAGTAGTTTTAACAGAAAAACAGATAAAAGAAAAATTAAAAAATGTAGATATAATATTACCTAAAAAAAGAAAGTATTATATAGAAAACTTGTATTCACACTATGAACATACTATGTATATAGAGCCATTAGCAGAAACACAAAAAATAATAAAAGAAAAATATCCTGAATATTTAGAAGAATTTAATAAATTACATAAAAGAACATCTGCACACATGTTTAATATGTTTATAATGAAAAAAGAAATATTAAATCAATATTGTGAATGGTTATTTGATATTTTATTTGAATTGGAAAAAAGAGTAGATGTAAGTAAATTTGATAATTTTCATGCAAGATTTTATGGAAGAATATCTGAATTATTACTAGATGTATGGATAAATAAAAATAATTTTAAATATGAAGAAGTAAAAGTTATAGATATGCAAAAAATAAACTGGTTTAAAAAAGGATTTTCATTTTTAATGGCAAAATTTACTGGAAAAAAATATGAAAAAAGTTTTTAGAAATTAGTATAATTAAAGATTGTAATAATTTATACAAAATGAAAAAAATATAAGATTTTTAAATTTTTTTTGCTTTTTTATATAAGAAAGGATAGCAAAAATGGAGGAAGATTTAATAACTGTAGTAATACCAATTTATAAGGTAGAAAATTATTTAGATAAATGTGTAAAAAGTGTGATTAATCAAACTTATAAAAATTTAGAAATTATATTAGTAGATGATGGATCACCAGATAATTGTCCTAAAAAGTGTGATGAATATGAAAAAAAAGATACCAGAATAAAAGTAATACATAAGGAAAATGGAGGATTATCTGATGCAAGAAATGCGGGAATTGATATAGCTAAAGGAAAATATATAACATTTATTGATTCAGATGATTATGTTTCAGAAGATTATGTTGAATATATGTATAATTTGTTAAAGCAAAATAATACAAAAATGTCAACTTGTGAAACTCAAGTAGTAAATATAGAAAAAGAAACTGAGATGGAAACACAATTTGTAGAGAATATAGAAATACTTACAAAAAGAGATTTATTTTACAAAATATTATTTGCACAAAAAAGTGATGTATCTGCATATTCAAAATTATATGAAACAGAATTGTTTAAAGATATTAGATATCCAAAAGGTGTGGTATATGAGGATACAGCAACTACATATAAATTAATTGAAAAATGCGATAAAATAGCAACAGGTAATAAAAAATGTTATTTTTATTGTACAAGACCAGATTCGATTTCAAAGATGAAAGGGTTTAATAAAAATGAATTAGACTATATAAAAAATACTGATGAGATGTTAGCATATATAAAAGAAAAGTATCCAGACTTAAAAGAGGCTGTTAACAGATTTGATTTATATGCAAATTTTAGAATATTAAGATTGTTGTTATTTACAAATCCAAGAGATAAAAAGAGAGAAAAAGAAACATATAAAAAAATAAAAGAAAAAAGAAGTGATGTTCTGAAATATACAGATACTCCTAAAAGAGATAAAATAGCAATACTTTTGTCATTTTTTGGATTAAATATTTTTAAAATGTCATGGTATATATATAGCAAAAAAACTAATAGAATTAATTAAAAAGTATTTGAAGGAAAATAGAAAGGAATGGATGTAATGTACATATATATAATAAGTTTTTTAATTACAATATTATTAATATACTTAGCAAAGACAAAAGTAAAAAATACAAAAATTAAAGTAATATTATTAGTACTAGCGGTAATACCAATGCTGTTAGTATCAGCATTAAGATATCAGGTGGGAACAGATTATACAAAAAGATATGTAGAAAATTACAGGATGTTACAAAAAGGAATAGATGTAGAGGATTTAGAAATAGGATTTAAAGCAATAGATTATGTTTGCTTATTTTTTACAAAAGATGCGTATTTATTATTTATAGTAACTTCACTAATAATATTATCAATAGTTTTTGAAGTTATATATAAAAAATCATCAAATTCGATTTTAAGTGTAATAATATTTTTCTTAGGAGGATATTTCTTTGGAACATTAAATTTAGTAAGACAATATATAGCAGTAGCTTTTATATTGCTTGGATATCAATTTTTGATGTTTGAAAATAGAAAAAAAGCATATAGTTTGTTTGTTTTGTGTGGAATATTAGCGTTTTTAATGCATTCATCAAGTATAGTATGTTTTGCAATAATGTTTTTAACTAGAAAAAATATTATAAATATAAAATGGGTTTTACCAGTAAGTGTATTGATTTTAATATTGAATAAAAATATAATGACAATACTTGCACCAATAATAAAAAATACTAGATTTAATATTTATTTAACAGGAAAATTTGCACAAGGAGATTTATCAATAATAACAATAGCGGAAAATTTAATAGTGTATTTATGGTTTAGTATTATTTATTATTATGAAAAAAGGCAAAACAGAAAATTAGAAAAAGAGGGAATTACTTTTTTAAATATACAAGGAATAACATTATTACTTAGTGTGTCAGGAGTTGTACATACACAATTTATGAGAATAATGATATATTTTAGTGCATTCCAAATATTATCAATACCATATTTCTTTAATATAACAAATTATGAAGAAATAGCAGAAAAAATAAAAACAAAAATTAATAAAAATATATCAGGAAAAGCAATAAAAACAATAACTTATGCATGTATAGTACTAGCTTTTAGTGGTATGCTTATATATACAAATATTTTGCATAATGATAATGGAGTTTTACCATATAAGACAATTTTTGAAAGAGACAAAAAATAATTTTAGCAATATATAAGAAGGAAAAGGTTAAAAAAATGGAAAAAAAGAGGTATGCAAATATAGATTTACTAAAAACAATAGCCATAATAATGGTTATAGCCTTACACTCACAACTATTTATAACAGACTTTATAAAAGATAATAAAATATCAACTTATATTCAATATTTTATAAGAATATTATGTGAAGGAGTTGCAATATTTATTTTAGTAAATGGATTTTTACTAATTAATAAAAAACAATTTGATTTTAAAAAACATTTATTAAAAACATTAAAAATATTTGCAATATTAGTAATATGGTCAATTATATTAACAATATCAATACAATTAATATACAAAGAACCATTAAAAATAATAGGAATAATAAAAAATATATTTATAACAGATATTAATAACAAATATACAGGAGTATTATGGTTTTTACAGAATTTAATAGCACTATATTTAATATATCCTGTGTTAAAAATAGTACATGATAATGACAAAAAAGTATATAATTACTTTTTTATAATACTATTAATATTTACAATGTTCACAAACTTGTTAAGTTTAATATCAAATTTAATAAACACAAAAATTAAATTTGAAGGTATAAAAATAATCATAACATATATATCAAAATTTCAAATACTGTATAACAGAAATTTTTTAATATTCTTTATGCTTGGAGGATATTTATTTGAAAATAAAGAAAAATTTGAAACTAAAAAAGTCAGAATAAAATGGATTATAATTGGATTAGCAGCATGGATAATGTCATACATATATGCAATTATTATATCTAAATTACAAAATAAAACTTATATAGGCAGCTTTAATTATGAAAGTATATTTATGCCATTTATATTAATAGGAATTTTTGCACTAACATTTAATTATAAAGATAAAAATCATTGGTACAACAAATTTATAGAAACAGTTTCAAAAAATTCTTTAGGAATTTATTTAATACACATTATTATTATAAGAATATTAAATAGTGTTATTACAGAAACATTACCAATAGGGATAAGGATAATTAAAGTGATATTTATATTCTTAGTAAGTTTAGGATTAACTTTAATAATAAAGAAAATACCCAAAATAAATAAAATTATAGAATTTTAAAAATATATAATATACAGAAATTTGCTAAAGCAAATTTCGTACACGAACAAAAATGCGGACTTAAGAATAATTTAAAAGTTATAAAACTATTAATGTCCGCTTTTGTTCTTTTCAAACTAGAAAGGAAAAAAGAAAAAAATGGAAAAAGTTTCAATAATATTGCCAACTTACAATTCAGACTCAGTCTTGAAAAATGCTATAGAATCTGTGAAATATCAAACTTATGAGAATTGGGAATTATTAATAATAGAAAATGGAAAAAAAGGACAAGCAGAAGAAATAATAAAAAAAATAAATGACAACAGAATAAAATATATTTATCAAGAAGTGGCAAATGTAAGTGAAGCAAGAAACACAGGATTGAATAATGCAAGTGGAGAATATATAGCATTTTTAGATTCAGATGACAAATATGGAAAAGACTTTTTAGAAAACATGATAAAAAATATATCAATAAATAAAACACAATTAGTAACTTGTGGATATAAAAGAGTATATGACAAAAAACAAATTTTAATAAAACAAAGTAAAAACATAGAAAATACAACAAATATAAAAGAATATTTAGAAACATTAAAAGAAAATTATTTATTTAATGAACTTTGGAATAAAATGTATATTTCTAAAATAATAAAAGAAAATAATATAAGATTTAACCAAAAATATGAATTAGGCGAAGATTTTTTATTTAACTTAGACTATATAAAATATATTGAAAAAGCAAGCTATATAAATAACCCATTATATATATACACAGAAGGAGAAACAGGGTTAAAACTAAAATACAGACCAAATAAATTTAATATAGAATATGAATTAACACAATATTTAGAAAAAATTTATAAAGAAAAAAACTGGGAAATGAATTATATATATAATAGATATGCAAGAGTTTATTACAATCAAATAATAGATATATATAAACCAAATAATCCAGCAAATAAAAAAGAAAGAGATCAACAACTAAAAGAAATTATATCAAAAAAAGAATATCAAAAAGAGTTAAAAGAGCTAGAGAAAAAAGTGACAGATAAAAAGATGAAAATAGCTATAAAATATTTTTTCTTGAAAGGAAAAAATATGATAAAATTATTCGTGTTTTTAAATAATGTTAGAAAAGGTTAAGAGTTATTTATGCTATATAATATATATTAATTGTAAATAATTGCAAAAAATATCTAAAACTTTTTTATATAGCTATTAGTGGGGGAATGATTAAATGAAAATATATGTAGATGCATATTTGGCTAAAAATTTAGGTGATGATTTGTTTATAAATATATTAACAAATAGATATCCAGAACATAAATTTTATGCGATATCAAAAGGTGAAAAAGGATATGATACTAAAAATTTTAAAGTGTATTCAAATGTATATATGTTTAAGGCGTTAAAAAAATTTCAATGGGAAAAGCATTTAGCTAATCATTATGATACAGTTGTAACAATAGGCGGAAGTATGTTTATGGAAAGAGGAGATACAAATAGAGATTTTTCAATGGGTAAAAATAAAAGATATGTGTTAGGAATAAATTTTGGACCATATAAAACTCAAGAATATTATAATAACATACATAATATGTTAAGTAATGTTGAAGATGTATGTTTTAGGGATAAATATTCTTATAATTTATTTAAAGATTTACCTAATGTTAGACAAGCAGCAGACATAGTGTTCTCAATGGATACATCTAATATAAAAATTACAAACAGAAAAAGAGCAATAATATCTATAATATCACCAAAAGATAAAATAGATGAGAAATATGAAGAAAAATATGAAGAAAAAATGTTAGAATTAATAACATTTTTAATAAAAAAAGAATACGAAATTTGTTTAATGTCTTTTTGCAAAAACGAAAATGATGAAGAAGAAATAGAAAAAATATACAACAAAATACCAGAAAATCAAAAGAAAAAAGTAGAAAAATACTATTATAATGGAAATATAGAAGAAGCTTTAAATACAATAGCAGATTCACAATTAGTAGTAGGAGGCAGATTCCATGCAAATATTATAGGATTGTGTTTAGGAAAGAGCATATTGCCAGTATTATACAGTGACAAAACCTTACATGTATTAGAAGATATGCAAATAAACACACCAATAATAGATATAAGAAAATTAGAAAATTTTAATATAGAATCAATAAAAGATGAAGATTTAACAAGACATTACAATATAGAAAAGCAAAAAGAAGATGCACAAAGACATTTTGAAAAGCTAGATTTACAATTAAAAAAGACCTAGGATTTTAAAATTTTAAATTTTCGGATTAATTGAAGAACATAGAAAATAATTAAAATATAGTTAAGAAAAGCAACACATTAGGAAAGGAATGAAAACCTGATAATGAGTAAGGGAAAAGAACTATTAAAAAATACAGCAATAGTTTCTATTGGAAAAATATGTACACAATTAATAACATTTTTTTTATTACCAGTATATACAGCAGTACTAAGTAATGAGGAATATGGAGTTGTAGATTTATTAAATACTTTAACAAGTTTATTATTGCCAATAGCAACATTACAAATAGAACAAGGAATATTTAGATATTTAATAGATTGTAGAGAAGATAAAGAAAAGCAAACAACATTAATAACAACAATTATAAGATTTACTATTATTCAAACTGTGATATGTATTTTAATATTTTTATGTATAAGTCCATTTATACATAATCAATATAAATACTATTTAATGGCAAACTTATTAATGGGAATATTTTCTACAATATTATTACAAATATGTAGAGGTCTTGGTGATAATACAAAATATGCAATAGGAAGTTTTATAACAGGAGCAATAACTGTAGTACTAAACGTTTTATTTATAGTAGCATTTCATTGGGGAGCTTATGGAATGTTAGCAGCAACAGCAATATCAAATTTGTTGTGTGCAGTGTATATTTTTATAACTAAAAAATTAAACAAATATATAGAACCAAAAAAATATGATAAAAAGGTATTAAAAGAAATAATAAAATATTCAGTACCACTAATACCAAATATGATATCTTGGTGGATTGTAAGTGCATCTGATAGAACAATAATTTCTACAGTGTTAGGTGTAGCACAAAATGGAATATATTCAGCAGCTAATAAGTTTTCAGGAGTATTTACAACATTGTATAGTGTATTTAATTTAACATGGACAGAATCAGCATCTATAAATATAAATTCAGAAGATAAAAATGAATTTTTTAGTAGGATTTTAGATTTTGTATTAAGATTTTTTGGGAGTTTATGTTTAGGAACAATAGCAATAATGCCTTATGTATTTAATATATTAATAAATGAAAAGTTTAATGATGCTTATTTCCAAATACCAATTTTAATAGTTGGTTCAATATTTAATATTTTAGTAAGTTTTTTAGGTTCAGTATATGTAGCAAAAAAACTAACAAAAGAAATAGCAAAAACTTCAGTAATAGCAGCAGTAATAAATATAGCAGTAAATGTAGTATTAATAAAACAAATAGGATTATATGCAGCGTCAATATCTACACTAGTTGCGTATGCATTAATGTTTATATATAGATGGATAGACGTAAAAAAATATGTAGACTTTAAAGTAAATAAAATTTTAATTATGTTATTAATATTAATATATTCAGGAACGATTTTTACATATTATTTAAAAAACACTACAATATCTATAATAATGCTTTTAGTAGTTATAATATTTGCAATTATTATAAATAAAAATAGTGTGACTTATATAAAGAAAATTGTTAATGAAAAACTAAAGAATAAATAATAAGGGGGGAAAAATGAAAAGAATTTTAAAAATATCATTAATTTTTTTGCTAACTATATTAATTGCTATATTTAGTTCCAATAAGGCATTAGCAACTGATGAGATTGCTTCAGGAAAATGTGGTGATAATATTACATGGTCATTAAATAGGAATGGAACATTAAAAATATCTGGTGATGGAAAAATGTATGGATATCATGATACAGGTACTAATGTTACAGAAAGTCCATGGGCAAAGTATCAAACACAAGTAAAAGAAGTAGTATTTGAAGGAAATATAAAATCAATAGGGGATCATATATTTGAATATAATACTAATATAACAAATATTGTTTTGCCAGCTACTACAGAGAGAATTGGAATAAGGGCATTTGCAGAGTGCACAAATTTAAAAAGTATAACAATTCCAGATAAAATTGCAAGAGTTTTAGAAATGTCATTTTATAAATGTACGAGCCTGAAAAATGTAACATTAAAAAGTAAGATAATGTATTTATATAAATATGCTTTTGGAGAATGTACATCTTTAGAAAGTATAACTTTTGATTCAGAACATGTTTGGATTGAAGATGATGAGTCTGTGATTAGTCCAAGTGCAACAATGATAGGTTATAAAGATTCTGGAGTTGACAATTATGCAAGATATTATGGTAGGACATTTAAGAATATAAGAACAGGTGAAATAACAAAAATAAAAATAACACCACAATCATTTTTAAATTGTTTACCAACAACAAATGTTAAACCAATAGGAGTTACAAGTATAGAAGGATATACTAAGAGTCTTGAAAGTGAAGAATTGAATTATAAAACTTCATTTTGTAATGATAAGCAAACAGAAAATGAAACATATAAAGCTATAAAAGCAAAAGTTGATGAACTTATTAAAAATTGTTCTACAGATACACAAAAAGCAAAAGCAATAACTTTATGGGTAATACAAAATATGAATTATCAATCTATGTATGTAACACCTGCTAAAATTGAAAGTATATATAAAGTGTTTAATACATTAACTGGAAGTTGTGAATCATATACAATGCTTGAAAATTATATGTTATATTTATGTGGAATACCAACAGCAACAGTAACAGATCTTACACATGAGTGGACAGCAGCTTATGTAGATGGAAAATGGGTATATATAGATGCGACAGGTGGAATTTATGGTTCAAATAGAAAACCATTAAGGTTAATATATTCATATAATGGAAAAGCTTATGTTATTGATGATCCAACCAAAGCAGAAAAAGTAGTGGCAGTATTAAAGGAAGTTCCATTTGATGATGTAAAAACAGTTGATTGGTATTATTTAGCTGTAAAAGATATGTATGATAAAAAATATATGTCTGGTACAACATCAAAAACATTTTCACCATCAAGTAAAGTAACAAGAGGTATGCTAGTTACAATATTACACAATATGGAAAATAAACCTTATGTATCAGGAAAAAGTAAATTTTCAGATGTGCAAAATTCAAAAGACTATTATTATGTTGCAATAAAATGGGCAGCAAAAAATAATATAGTAAGTGGATATAGTAATGGAAAATAT
>QWCY01002607.1_pt1 | contig 38849 bp, 36 predicted proteins | sample 1972631 | NCBI WGS metagenome assembly QWCY01 (sample SAMN09866696, study PRJNA288562) | Human gut metagenome isolate pre1_stool, whole genome shotgun sequencing... | isolation source: gut | host: Homo sapiens | place: USA: California
TGATGAACTGATCGCCCGCGGCCTGATCGCGCAGGTGACGAACGAGGAAGAGATCAAAAACATGATCAATAACGGCAAAGCCACGTTTTACATTGGCTTTGACTGCACGGCAGATTCGCTGCACGTCGGCCACTTCATGGCCCTGTGCCTCATGAAGCGCCTGCAGATGGCGGGCAACAAGCCCATCGCCCTCATCGGTGACGGTACGACCCTCATCGGCGATCCCTCCGGCCGCACGGATATGCGCCAGATGCTCACCGAGGAAACCATCAAGCACAATGCCGAGTGCTTCAAGCGCCAGATGGAGCGCTTCATCGACTTCTCGGACGGCAAGGCGCTCATGCTCTATAACTCCGAGTGGCTCAAGCCGCTCAACTACATTGAGCTCCTGCGCGAGGTCGGTGCGTGCTTCTCCGTGAACAACATGCTGCGCGCCGAGTGCTACAAGCAGCGCATGGAAAAAGGCCTGAGCTTCCTCGAGTTCAACTATATGATCATGCAGAGCTATGATTTCTACTACATGTTCCAGCACTACGGCTGCAACATGCAGTTCGGCGGCAACGACCAGTGGTCGAACATGCTCGGCGGCACAGAGCTCATCCGCCGCAAGCTCGGCAAGGATGCCCACGCCATGACGATCACGCTGCTGCTCAACTCCGAGGGCAAGAAGATGGGCAAGACCGCCAAGGGTGCTGTCTGGCTCGACCCGAACAAGACCAGCCCCTTTGAATTTTACCAGTACTGGCGCAATGTCGACGATGCCGACGTGCTCAAGTGCATCCGCATGCTGACGTTCCTCCCGCTCGAGGAGATCGACAAGATGGACGGCTGGCAGGGCGAGCAGCTCAACAAGGCGAAGGAGATCCTGGCCTACGAGCTCACGAAGATGGTCCACGGTGAGGCCGAGGCCGACAAGGCGCAGGCGGCTGCCAAGGCCGTGTTCGGCGGCACCGGCGAAGGCGTGCCGACGGTCGAGATCACGGCCGAAGACGGCGCGGATATCCTCAGCCTGCTGGTTAAGAGCGGCCTGTGCGCGTCCAAGTCCGATGCCCGCCGCAATGTGCAGCAGGGCGGTGTGACCGCCAACGACGAGAAGGTCACCGACATTGCAAAGGCCTTTACGGAAGCGGAGCTGAAAGCCGGCGTCGTGCTCAAGCGCGGCAAGAAGAACTTCCGCAAGGTGCTGCTGAAATAAGCGAAAATCCGACAGATTGATCGCGCCCCGCCATTTCCGGCGGGGCGCTTTTGTTGACGTTGCCGAAATGTATAAATTTTCATTCCGACGCTTGAAAAATGTCGGTTTGAGTGGTATAACTTCAAGTAGATGGTTAGTGGCGTCTAATTTAAATTTGAGTCATATAACCGCGCCGCAGTCATGCGGACAAAAAAACACGGAGGTAATCATGATGAGCATGGAAAAATTGGGAGCATTTGTTGGCGGCGCACTGTTTGCAACAGTCGGCGCGAAGATTCTCGCAAGCAAAGATGCCCAGAAGGTGTATGTGTATACGACCGCAGCCGCGCTGCGCGAGAAAGAGGACGTTATGTCGGTCGTGACAAATATCAAAGAGATCGCGGGCGATGTTCTGGCCGGTGCCAAGGCGTTCAACGAAAAGCGCGCGGCCGAGCAGGCTGAGGTCATTGAGGACACGGCAGAGAAGGCTGAGTAAGTATGAAATGCACAATCCTGCATGAAACCCGAGGCCGTATGCGCGTGCATACAATGCAGGGTGCCATGTCGCTGCAGCAGGCGGACATTCTGGAAGCATACCTGAATCAGACCCCGGGCGTGACAAAAGCGACCGTCTATGACCGCACAGGCGACGCCGTGATCTGCTTTGACGGGCCGCGGGAAATGGTTACGAAGGCGCTCTCGTCGTTTGCCTATGCCAACGAGCAGGCACGTGCGCCGGAGCACAGCAGCCGCGCCATGAGCCGCGAGTTTGAGGACAAGCTGGTCGCGTCGCTGTGCTGGCGCGGCATGAAGCAGCTGTTCATTCCGGGCTCTGTGCGCACGCTGATCACGGTCGCGCGCTCCGTGCCATATATCAAGGCCGGGCTCAGCTGCCTGATGCACAAGAAGATCCAGGTGCCGGTGCTGGATGCAACGGCGATCTCGGTCTCGATGCTGCGCAAGGACTTCAAGACAGCAAGCTCGATCATGTTCCTGCTGGGCATCGGCGATATTCTCGATGAGTGGACGCATAAAAAGTCTGTTGCCGATCTCGCGCAGACCATGTCCCTGAATGTGGATAAAGTCTGGAAAGAGACGGATGCAGGCTCCGTACTTGTGCCAGTGGCGGACGTTCAGGTCGGCGACCGGATCGTGATCCATATCGGTAATGTGATCCCGCTTGACGGCAAAGTGGTTGCCGGTGAGGCGATGGTCAATCAGGCATCCATCACGGGTGAGCCGCTGGCTGTCCGCAGAACGGAAGGCGGCTATGTCTACGCCGGCACCGTCGTCGAAGAGGGCGACTGCACCATTTGTGTGGAAAAGAGCGCCGGCAGCGGCCGCTACGATCGTATCATCCGCATGATCGAGGAGTCGGAAAAGCTCAAATCCGCAACAGAGGATCATGCATCGCATCTTGCAGACCAGCTCGTTCCGTACAGTCTGGGTGCAACGGCATTGGTCTGGCTCCTGACGGGGAACATGACCAAAGCGCTGGCAGTGCTGATGGTCGACTTCTCCTGCGCACTCAAGCTCTCGATGCCGATCGCCGTGCTCTCCGCCATGAAGGAGGCCAGCAATCATCATCTGTCCGTCAAAGGCGGACGATTCCTTGAGGCCGTGTCCGAGGCGAGCACGATCGTCTTTGACAAGACCGGCACGCTGACGCGCGCCGAACCGAAAGTTGCACAGGTCGTAACCTTCGGCGGCAACGACGAGGCGGCTATGCTGCGTCTGGCCGCCTGCCTGGAGGAGCATTATCCGCACTCCATGGCCAAAGCGGTCGTCGCAGAGGCGGCGCGCCGCGGCCTGCGCCACGAGGAGCGTCATTCGCGCGTGGAGTATCTCGTTGCGCACGGCATTTCCAGCAGTGTCGACGGGCAGAAGGTCGTCATCGGCAGTCATCACTTTGTCTTTGACGACGAGCACTGCACCATCCCGGCAGGGGAGCAGGCCAAATTCGACGCTCTGCCGGATACGTATTCGCACCTGTACCTTGCTGTTTCCGGTGTACTGGCGGCGGTCATCTGCATTGAGGACCCGCTGCGGCCGGAGGCGGCAGAGGTCATTCGCGGTCTGCGGGAGCTCAGCGTGTCCAACCTGGTCATGATGACCGGCGACAATGAAAAGACCGCCCGCGCAGTCGCGGAAGCAGTCGGTGTGGATGCCTATTTCGCGGAGGTGCTCCCCGAGGATAAGGCAGCCTTTATTCAGGCGGAGCACGCGGCCGGGCGCAAAGTCATCATGCTCGGCGACGGCGTGAACGATTCTCCGGCACTCTCCGAGGCGGATGTCGGCGTCGCCATCAGTGACGGCGCGGCCATCGCACGTGAAGTAGCCGATATCACGGTCAGTGCTGACGATCTGTATGCACTACTGACGCTCAAACGCCTGAGTGATGCGCTCATGGAGCGCATCCACAGCAACTACCGCAAGATCATCAGCTTCAACTTCCTGTTGATCTGCCTGGGCGTGGCCGGTGTTCTGCCGCCCGCGACCTCGGCACTGCTGCACAACGCCTCCACACTGGTCATCAGCCTCAAGAGCATGACCAAGCTGCTGGCGTAATACCCTGTAAAGAAAAAAGCCTGACGAACCATCGTTCGTCAGGCTTTTTTGCGTTCTGCTCACGCCTCGGCCGGGGCCGGGAGCTTGCAGACGTCGATCCACTCGAGGGCGTTGGAGTATTTGTAGAGCTCGTCCAGATTCAGCTCGATCGCGCTCGACGGGCTGCCGACAGCGGGGAACACCGTCTCAAAGCGCTGCAGCGACACATCCAGATACACCGGAATGCCTTCCTTGCAGCCGAACGGACACACGCCGCCGACCGGGTGGCCCACCAGCTCCAGCACCTCGTCGGCCGAGAGCATCTTGGCCTTCATATGGAACTTTTCCTTGAATTTATGGTTGTCGATGCGCGCATCTCCGGCGGCAAGGATCAGCATGCAGCCATCCGCCGTCTTGAACGACAGCGTTTTTGCGATCCGCGCGCCCTCAACGCCAAGGGCCTTGGCGGCGAGATCGACGGTCGCGCTCGAGACCGTGAACTCCTGCACACGGTCTTCCATACCAAACTGGCGGAAATACGCTCTTCCTGCTTCGATAGACATTTGATTCGCTCCTGTTCTTAGTAGTACCTGAAGCACATGATAGCGCAGGCGGCGGCGTTCGTCAAGCGGAGATTTTTTGCCCCCGGCACTTGCAGGATATCCGTAACAGGTGTATAATAACTTAGTTATAGAATGTGGATTGTGTCCGGCGCGCCGGATATCTTAGATCGGAGTGACATCCATGACGAAAATTGCACCTTCCATTCTCTCGGCGGACTTCTGCACGCTGGGTGATGACATCCGTCAGATCGAGGCCGGCAGTGCGGACTACGTCCATATTGACGTGATGGACGGCATTTTTGTGCCGAATATCTCGATCGGCATCCCGGTCGTGAAGTCCGTGCGCAAGCATACGCAGATGTTTCTGGATGTGCATCTCATGATCGACCGGCCGCACCGCTACGTCGGCGAATTTTGCGATGCCGGGGCGGACCTGGTCGTGTTTCACGTCGAGGCGGACGAGCCGCAGGACGTTTTCGCCGCGATCGAGGACGTGAAGGCGCATGGCAAGAAGGCCGGTCTCGCCATTAAGCCGAAAACGCCGGAAAGCGCGCTCATCCCGTATCTGCCGCTGCTGGATCTGGCGCTCGTCATGACGGTGGAGCCCGGCTTCGGCGGCCAGCGCTTTATGGCCGATCAGCTGCCGAAGATCGCAGCGCTGCACGAGCGCATTCTGCAGGTCAATCCCGGCTGCGAGCTGGAAGTGGACGGCGGTATCGACCCGGAGACGGCTCCGCTTGTGAAGCAGGCAGGCGCAAATGTTCTCGTGGCCGGCAGCGCCGTGTTTCGCCGGTGTGACCGTGCGGCCGCCATCGCCGCCATCCGCAATGCTTGAGTCAGGACGGTAGTACCATGTCTTTTTTCCCGAATGCACTTGAAAACCTCATTGACCAGTTTGCCGCGCTGCCCGGCGTCGGGCGCAAGAGCGCGCAGCGGCTGGCGTTTCATGTTCTGTCCCTCCCGGAAGAGGAGGCGCTGAAGTTTGCAGCCGCCATTGTGGATGCGAAGAAAAACATTCACTGCTGCAGCATCTGCCAGAATCTCACCGATCAGGAGACGTGCACCATCTGCGCCTCTCCGAAGCGCGACCAGAGCACCATCTGCGTCGTGGCGCAGCCGCGCGATGTGCTCTCGTTCGAGCGCAGCCGCGAATATAACGGCGTCTATCATGTTCTGCACGGCGTGTTGTCGCCGATGAATCACATCGGCCCGGATGATATCCGGATCCAGGAGCTGGTCAAGCGTGTGGCTGCCGGCGGGATCACGGAGGTCATCATGGCCACCAACCCCGACACGGAGGGCGAGGCGACTGCGATGTACATCGCGCGCCTGCTCAAGCCGTTTGACGTGAAGATTACGCGTCTGGCTTATGGTATTCCGGTCGGTTCCAATCTGGAATATGCGGACGATGCCACGCTCCTGCGGGCGCTGGCCGGCCGAATGGAAATGTAACAGGTTTGATGGCTCGGATTTCTGGGGATACTCTGGTTATCCGCCGCCGCAGGCAACGCATTTCGTACATATTTTTCGAAACATCAACCTGCTTCCGGGGGAGTAGTCTGCCCGAAAGCGAACGTAAAGGAGTTACGAATGGCATCTAAACTGAAAATCATCCCGCTCGGCGGGCTCGGTGAGATCGGCAAGAACCTCACCGTCTATGAGTATGGCAAGGACATGTTCCTTGTCGACTGCGGCATGGGCTTTCCGGATCAGGACCTCTATGGCGTCGACATGGTCATCCCGGACATCAGCTACCTGAAGGCAAACAAAAACCGCATCCGCGGCATGGTCATCACGCACGGGCATGAGGACCATATCGGCGCGATCCCGTACGTGCTCAAGCAGCTCGATATGCCGATCTACGCGACCCCGCTGACGGCGGCGATCATTGAGCTCAAGCTCGAAGAGCACGACCTGCTCTATCACACGCAGATCTTCACGAAAAAGCCGGGTGACAAGTTCAAACTCGGCTGCTTTGAGATCGAGTTCATCCACACGAACCACAGCATCGCCGATTCCGTCGCTCTGGCGATCAAGACGCCGATCGGCACCGTCATCCACACGGGCGACTTTAAGATCGACCTCACGCCCATTCAGGGCGGCATGATCGATCTGCCGCGTCTCGGCCAGCTCGGCAACGAGGGTGTGCTCGCGCTGCTGTCGGACTCCACGAACGTGGAGCGCCCCGGCTACTGCGCCTCGGAAGCACGCGTGATCGACTGCTTTGACGAACTATTTAAAGACTGCAATAAGCGCATCATCGTCACGACGTTTGCGTCCAATGTCCACCGCCTGCAGCAGATTATCAACGTGGCGGCGAAGTATAAGCGCAAGGTCGGCATCACCGGCCGCAGCATGGAAAATATCATGCGCGTGGCGACGGAGCTCGGCTACGTAGATATCCCGGACGGCGTCATGATGGACATGTCGCAGATCGGCAGCCTGCCGCGCAGCAAGACCGTCATTGTCTGCACTGGCAGTCAGGGCGAACCCATGTCTGCACTGCACCGTATGGCATTTTCGGAGCATAAGCAGGTCACAATCGACGCCGGCGACCGCATCATCATCTCTGCCTCGGCCATTCCGGGCAATGAGATCACGATCAGCCGCGTCATTGACGAGCTGTTCCAGAAGGGCGCGGAGGTCATCTATGACCGCAACACGCCGCTGCACGTCTCCGGCCACGCGTGCCAGGAGGAGTTGAAGATGATGCTCGCGCTGACGAAGCCGCACTACTTCATCCCCGTGCACGGCGAGTACCGCATGCTCTGCAAGCACGCCGAGATCGGCAAGCTCATGGGCGTGGAGCCGAAAAACGTGCTCGTGGCGAAAAACGGCGAAGTGATCGAGATCACCAAGCGCAGTATGCGCGCGACGAGCAATGTTCCGGCGGGCGACGTGTATATCGACGGCACCGGCATCGGCGACGTCGGCAGCGCCGTGCTGCGCGACCGCCGCCATCTGGCCGAGGACGGCATCGTCATGGCCATCATCACACTCTCGTCCGAAAACGGCAAGCCGGTCGCCGACCCTGAGATCATCACCCGCGGCTTTGTGTATGTCAAAGAGGCGGAGGCGCTCATGGGCGAGCTCAAGCGCGTCGTCAACGAGAGCCTTGCCAGCTGCGAGCGGCAGAAACAGCACGACTGGGCAACCATCAAGGGCCGCGTGAAGTCAAACATTAGCGGCTATCTGTATAAGACTACGCGCCGCAGCCCGATGGTGCTGCCCGTGATCATCGAGGTCTGAGCGGGGGAGTGCGTCATGAAGATCCAGATCTGGGGCAAATCCAAATGCTTTGACACGAAAAAGGCCGAGCGCTATTTTAAGGAGCGCCGCATCCCGTATCAGGCCATTGACCTGCTGCGCTACGGTATGAGCCGCGGCGAGCTGACGAGCGTAAAAAACGCCGTCGGGCTTGACGCCATGCTCAATCCCAAGGCGGCAGATTACGCACTTGTGCAGCATCTGGCCTATGAGCAGGACAAGATCGAGCGGCTGCTCGAGGATCCGTCCCTGCTGCAGACGCCCATCGTCCGCAACGGCAGGCAGGCCACCGTCGGCTATTGCCCGGATGTGTGGAAGACGTGGGAATGAAATACGAAGAAGCCCGATATGGCGATTGCCATATCGGGCTTTTGCTATCTCTTTTTAGTGTTCCGCCCGCTCTTTGCGGATCGCGTCGCGCATCCGCTCCAGCCCGGTCTGAATGATCGCGCGCGGCATGGCGAGATTCAGGCGCACATACCCTTTTGCATTGCCGACGAAGAGGGAATCTCCACCCTCCAGCAGCACGCCCGCCTTGTTGGCGAAGAAGTCCGGCAGGTCTGCCACATCCGGCAGACAGCGCGATAGATCGACCCACGCCAGATACGTCGCCTCCGGAATGTACATGACCGCCTCCGGCAGCTCCCGGGCCAGAAACGCCTTGACAAATGCGAAGTTCTCGTCAAGGTACTGCTTGAGCGCCTCATGCCACGCGCCGCCGCGCTCGTAGGCCGCCTGCGCCGCCGTCAGTGACATGGGATTGACCATGCCGAACAGCTTGTCGCGCTCCTGAAAGCGCGCACGCAGCGCGGGATCGCGGATGATGATGTTGGAAAACGCCAGGCCCGCCATATTGAAGGTCTTGGTAGGCGCCATGCAGGTGATGAGCTTTGGGTAGCTGTCCATGACCTTGGCCATCGGGATATGGCGGCGGCCGCAGCGGATCAGTCCACCTCGAACGTGCCGTCTGCCTTCTTGTGCAGCGGGGAAGTCAGCACATCCACGCCGGCATACTCCGCCGCGTGGAGAAAATAGCCGTAGGCCGGTGTATTGAGCAGCACCTTTTCGTCCGGGCCGCAAAGCGTTTCCGTCAGCTGGTACAGCGCGGGAATGATGCCCGGCGAGACACACAGCTGCTCCTTGGGAAAGCTCCAGTCATAGTGATCCTTGCACCACTTGGAAAAGGTGCGGTAGTACTCGTCGTCATACAGGCCAGTATAGCCGAAGATGCGGCGGTCGATCCGCGCACGCAGCGCATCGAGGATCTCGGGCGCCACGCCAAATTCCATGTCGGCGACCCACATGCGGACAAATTCCTCGTCCTTGAAGGCAAACACCTTTTCCGGGCCGGCGTGAAAAATATAGCCGCGAAAACCGTCCGTGTTGAGCGCGTTGGTATGGCGGCGGTCAATGATCTCATCAAAATTGTAGGTCATAGCGATTTTCCTTTCTGTACACTTGCAGCGGACATACCCGGCTGCACCGCTATTATAGCAAATATTTCAGAAAACAAGCAACCATGTTGCGGAAGAAAAAGCACTATGTGCACGGTCGCCCGCGCACATAGTGCTGCAAAATGCTTTGTTTTGTTCTCAGCTGAAGTTTGCGCTGCCGCCGTTGGTCGGGATCACGCAGACATAGGTCGTGCCGCGCGAGAGGTTCAGCGCCGTGCCGTCCTCGAGCGTGTAAGTAAAGCAACTGTTGATGTCGCTGCGGGACCACTTGATCGGCACGTACTCGCCGCCGGTCACAAAGTATCCGGTGCCGCTGCCGATGAGATCAACGGCCAGACGGCCATAGCTGTCCACCGTTTTCATATCGGCCGAGAGGATAAGCAGATTGGAGAACGGAACCGCTTCTCCGGTCGCGCCGTCCTTATAGTCGGCCTTATACTGCACGGCCGTGTACTTGCCGCTGTCGGCATGGTAGGCAAAGGACGTGCTCTTGGACGTGTTGAACGTCACCTGCACGTTCGCAGCCGCGCCTGCGGTGCACTGCTGGACGGCGTTGTCGGCAAAGTTCAGACCGGTCTTGTAGCTGCTCTCATGCTCAGTGCGGAATTTATACTGATTCACGAGCGCTTCCACGTTTGCGCCGTGGAAGAACAGCGTGTGCTCCGAGCCGTGCTGGCCGCGGCTGGCGTCGCGGTAGAACATGGAGCTGGTGTTGCCGTCGCGCACGCCATCCAAATGGTCGGCGTTGTAGGTCTTGACATCACTGTATGCCTGCTCGCTGCCGCCGGCGTGGATGACGATGGCGTCATACGACAGGGCCACGCTCAGGTAATACGGGCGCAGGCTGCGGATGCTGCCGACAGACTCCACGTCATACAGGTGGCTGAAAATCGCCATCATGCGCGTGATGCCGCCCTCGGCCGGGATCTCATAGATCATGTCCGCGTTGCTGATGCCGACCTGCGGCTGCGCGTAGACGATGTTGTTGATCATGACGGCAAACGGCCGGGTGTTTTCCGGCTTGCTGCTCAGCGGTTCACCGGTCAGCGGGGCATAGTAGCGCTCGTTTTTCGCGTCGGCACCGTTGACGGACGGCTCCTCGGATTTTTTACCGCAGCCGGAGCAGGCACAGGCGAGCAGTGCCACGGCGAGAAGACAAGCAAAAATGCGATTGAAACGTTTCAAAACGCAATTCCCTCCTGTTACAATAATTTGGTCAACGCTCATGATACACGCCTTGCAGAGGATTGTCAAATGCACCGCGCCGTGCTACAATGGAAATAAGAATTTTTAATAACTGTCTGGAGATGACCATTTATGTATGAAGAGATTCGCAAATCCGCCCGCGCGGCCCTGCTCGAGCTGCTGGATGTTGCCGCGCTCAAGCCCGGCCAGCAGGTCGTGATCGGCTGCTCCTCGAGCGAGATCATGGGGCAGAAGATCGGCAAGGGCTCCACGCCGGAGGCGGCAAAAGCCGTGGTCGATGAGATACTGCCGATCCTGAAAGCGCGCGGCCTCTGCCTCGAGGCGCAGTGCTGCGAGCACCTCAACCGCGCCCTGATCATGGAGCGCGCTGATGCCGAGCGGTTCGGATACGAGATCGTCTGCGTCCGCCCGCGGCCGAAAGCCGGCGGCTCGTTCGCGACGGCGGTCTATGAGGCGATGGATGACCCGGTCGCGGTCGAGTTCGTCAAGGCCGACGCCGGCCTTGACATCGGCAACACCATGATCGGCATGCACCTCAAGCACGTGGCCGTGCCGCTGCGTCTGTCGGTCAAGACGATTGGGGAGGCGCCGGTCAACGCTGCCCGCACGCGGCCGAAGCTCATCGGCGGCAGCCGCGCAGAGTACCCGGACTGATACCGGGCAATCCAACAAAAAAGTGAAAAAGCGCATCCCCCAGCAATGCCGGGGGATGCGCTTTTCTGCAGCTGTGCGCCGGAAATTACGCGCCCTTGTGCATCAGGACGGTCAGCACCAGCGTCAGGACAACAAAGACGAGGCCGAACCACTTCGTCGCCTTGGCGAGCTTGGCATCGAGGGTCTTGGCTTTGCCCTTGGAAAGGAACGTTTCCGCGCCGCCAGCAATGGCGCCGGACAGGCCGGCACTCTTGCCAGACTGCAGCAGCACGATCACGGTCACGGCGAGACCGGAAATCAGCTGGATAATCGTCAGAATCAGTTCCAAAGTAGTCATGGTATTCATCCTTTCATGATAGGGAAAATCATCTATTATAACGGAGTTACTATATCACAACATCTGGCGCATTGCAAGAGGTGTTTTGCAAAAGATAACGTATTTTTAGATAGAAATGCAATTACAATCCGAATGTTTAATAAGTTCCTTTGTTCAGCAGCTTAACAACGCCAAATACAGCTTCCGCGTACATGAAGATGCCGAGTATCAGGAAGGATACTCTCTTAGTTGTCAACCGCCGTTCTGCCTGATTAAAGTCAAGGATAACTTTCCCGTCGCACACCATTTCCAAAACTGTGTTGCTATTTGGATGCACATACAGCTCCAAAACCGTACCCGGAGTCATATTCTCAATGTGATTCAGCGCATCGCTTGTGAAACAGGCGTTGTCAATTGACAACGATTCATGGTCTGAAAAGCAGAGCGTCAGGCTGCTCAAATTATGACGGCGGTAGTGCTTTTGATACGAAGTAAATGTTGCATCTACACGAATAGCATCCGCTTTCTCAATTGGCTTTGTCCAGTAACACATTCCGACGGTAAAAACCGTTGCCAGAAGGATGCCGGCAACAATAAGAAACACTGCAGAAACTTTCGATATGGACTTTTTGCACTTTCTTCGAATTTTTGCAGCAAGCCGTTTCATGGCTGGCCACCGATTTCTCGTTTGGAAAGCGAGATACCCGTCTCAATATGTTTCTTGCCTTGAAGTTTGGACAATAATGCACACGTCTCCACATGCGGCGTCTGCGGGAACATGTCCACGGCCAGCGCCTGCGTGAGCGTGTAGCCACGCTGTGTGAGCAGCTTCACGTCGCGTGCGAGCGTGCCCGGGTCGCAGGAGACATAGACGATCCGCGGCGGCTGCATGGACACCATTGCGTCAATGGCATCCGGGAACATGCCCTTGCGCGGAGGATCGACCACGATGCAGTCCGGCCGGACGCCGCGCCGGGCCAGCTCCGCCGCAGCGGCACCGGCATCGGCGCAGAGAAATTCCGCATTCTCGATGCCGTTTCGCTCCGCGTTGCGGCGCGCGTTCTCGATCGCCTCCGGCACGATCTCGGCCCCGATGACGTGCGCGGCCTTGCGCGCCAGACACAGGCTGATCGTCCCGGCGCCGCAGTACAGGTCCAGCACCTGATCCGTCGGCGCGTTAACAGCGTATTCCACCGCACGCTCATACAACCGCTCGGCCTGCACAGGGTTGACCTGATAAAACGCCTGCGGCGAGAGCGTGAACGTCAGTCCGCAGAGCCGGTCGGTCAGCTCCGGCTTACCCCAGAGCGGATAGAAATCTCCGGCAAGCACGACGTTGCCTTTCTGCTTGTTGATATCGAGCACGATGCCGGTCAGTTCCGGGCAATGCTCGCGCAGATAGGCGACCAGATCGTCCGTCTGCGCGCCGAATCCGTGCGCAGAGACGATGCACAACACGGCATCGGGCGTGTGCATGGCGCAGCGCGTGAACAGATGCCGTACCGTGCCGCGGCCGGTGGCCTCGTCATACGGCGCGATGCCGCGCAGATTCATCCAGTCGCAGACCGTCTGCGCCGCCTTGTCCGCGAGCGGGAGCTGGAGCAGACACTGCTCCACGGGCGTGATGTCATGGCTGGATGCGCGGTAAAAGCCCTTGACCACGCGGCCGTTCTTTTTGCCGACGGCGTAAATCGCTTTGTTCCGGTAACAGAGCGGGTACTCCATGCCGATGATATCCTGCACCGGCGCCGAAACGCCGCCTATGCGCGTGAGCGCATCATTGACGCGCTGGAGCTTCATGCGCAGCTGCTCGTCATAGTCCATGTGCTGCAGGCTGCAGCCGCCGCAGGTGCGGTAAACCGGGCAGGGCGGCTCCGTGCGCGCCAGGGCAGGGGACAGGCACTGTTCTGCTTTACCGTAGACGGCATTTGCCGTCACCTTCAGGACACGGACCTGCCACGTTTCGCCGACGAGCGCGCCCTTGACAAACACGGCGCGGCCGGCAACGTGGCACACACCCGCGCCGTCGGACGTATAACCCGTGATCTCTGCTGTATGCAGTTGGTTTTTCGCAAGCTGCTCCATGGTTTATTCCGCTTCCTGACCGGCGATGTGCATATACTCGTCGTACGTGCAGCGGCGGTCGATGATGCCGTCCGGCGTGATCTCAATGATGCGGTTGGCGACCGTCTGCGTGAGCTGGTGGTCGTGGCTCGTGAAGATGATGTTGTAGGGGAAAGCAGCCATGCCGTTATTGAGCGCCGCAATGCTCTCCAGATCGAGGTGGTTCGTCGGCTGATCGAACACGAGGAAGTTCGCGCCCGAGAGCATCATCTTCGAGATCATACAGCGCACTTTCTCGCCGCCGGACAGGACCTTAACCTGCTTATAGACATCGTCGCCGGAAAACAGCATCCGGCCGAGGAACGTGCGCAGGTAGCTCTCACGCTTATCGGTGGAGAACTGGCGCATCCAGTCGATGAGGTCATAGTCGCAGTTTTCGAAATAGCTGTTGTGGTCCTTGGGGAAGTAGGCCTGCGTGGTCGAAACACCCCACTTGACCGTGCCCTCGTCCGGCTCTTCGTCGCCCATGAGGATCTTGAAGAGCATCGTCACGGCGAGCTCATTCTTGCCGAGGATGGCGATCTTGTCCTCCTTGCCGACGATGAAGCTCACGTGGTTGAGCAGCTTTTCGCCGTCAACGGTCTTGCTGATGTCCGTCACGAACAGGCGGTCCTTACCGGGCTCGCGCTCGGCCTTGAAGCCGACCCACGGATAGCGGCGACTGGAGGCGGGCATATCCTCGACGGAGATCTTCTCGAGCAGCTTGCGGCGGGACGTGGCCTGCCGGGACTTGGACTTGTTGGCGGAGAAGCGGGCAATGAAGGTCTGCAGCTCCTGAATTTTCTGCTCGGCGCGCTTGTTCTGATCCTTGACGAGCTTTTGCATGAGCTGGCTGGATTCGTACCAGAAGTCGTAGTTGCCGACGTACATCTTGATCTTGCCGTAGTCGATATCGACGATGTGCGTGCAGACGTTGTTGAGAAAATAGCGGTCATGCGACACGACAAGCACCGTGCCGTCGTAATCCATCAGGAAATCCTCCAGCCAGACGACGCTTGCGAGGTCGAGGTTGTTCGTCGGCTCGTCGAGCAGGATGATGTCCGGGTGGCCGAAGAGCGCCTGCGCCAGCAGGACTTTCACCTTGAGGCGCGGATCCATGTCGGACATCATGGTCTCGTGATACTCCGGCGATACGCCGAGGCCCTGCAGGATGCGGGACGCATCCGACTCTGCCTCCCAGCCGCCGAGATCGGCAAACTCCTCCTCGAGCTCGGAGGCACGGATACCGTCCTCGTCGGTCATCTCGTCCTTGGCATAGATGGCATCCTTCTCCTTGCCGCAGTCGTACAGGCGCTGGTTGCCCATAATGACCGTGTCCATGACGGTATAGGCATCGTACATCGTCTGATCCTGCTTGAGGACAGACATTCTGGCCTTGGGGTCAATATAGACGCTGCCGGAGCTCGGCTCGAGCTGGCCGGAGAGGATCTTCAGGAACGTGGACTTGCCGGCGCCGTTGGCGCCGATGATACCGTAGCAGTTGCCGGGGGTAAACTGCAAATTCACCTTGGAAAACAGCGGGGCGCCGCTGTACTGCAGCGAGAGGTCATCAACAGTGATCATTTTGGAAACTCCTTCGTTACAATAGATAATGTATTAGTTTATCATATTTTCCGACACTTGAACAGCACAAATGAACAGAGCCGGCGATTTTTCGCCGACTCTGCGTCTGATTTATTCTGCAAGCACCTTTTTCAGCCGTGCATAGCGGGGGAGGCCGTTTTCCAGCGGGATCTCCGGCACGCCCTGAATGAGCGGCAGGGCATAGTCAATAAAGTCCTGCGTGACGTTGTTGCCCTCCGGCACGATCCACTCCACCGGGACCTTCTTCTCGTAGTTTGCGACATCGGAGAGCGGAATGAGCTTCATGCGGCAGGTATACTGACCGTCTGCCATCACACGCTCAAATGCAACCATCTTGCCGGTCTCGCCGGAAAGCGCAGCCTCGACGGCCATTTTACCGGCGGCAAACGCCTCGTCGATATCCGTCTGGGAGGCAAGGTGCGCGCCCGCGCGCTGCAGCAGCGACAGTTCAATGCCACGCACCTTGGCGTGTTCGTGCTCTTTGATCACCTGCGCCAGTCGTGCCGCCAGGCCGCCGAGCTGCGCATGGCCAAAGCCGTCGGTCGCCGAGGCCTTGGCCTCGGAAACGAACGAACCGTCCGCATAGTGGATGCCCTCGGAGACAGCGATGAGAACGTTATTTTTCTCCTGATAGATGCGGTGCACATCCGCGAGAAACTGCTCCATGTCAAAGTCCACTTCCGGCAGGTAGATCAGATCCGGCCCGGAACCGCAGGCTGACGCCAGCGCGGCGCTGCCGGCCAGCCATCCGGCGTGGCGGCCCATGATCTCCACGACCGTGATCGTGCCGGTATCATACACACGGCAGTCCTTGGACACTTCCATGCAGGAGGTCGCTATGTACTTGGCGGCGCTGGCGAAGCCGGGGCAGTGATCGGTGCCGAAGAGGTCGTTGTCAATGGTCTTGGGCACGCCCATTACGCGGCAGTCCCAATTGTGCGTCTGCATATAGCGGCTGATCTTGTTGCAGGTGTCCATGGAGTCGTTGCCGCCGTTATAGAAGAAGTAGCGCACGTTGTATTTCCGGAAAATCTCCAGAATCCGCTGGTAATCCGTATCGTCCGTATCCGGGTCTGCCATTTTGTAGCGGCAGGAGCCCAGCTCCGACGACGGCGTGTGCAGCAGCAGGCGGAGCTCGTCCGGATCTTCCTGAGCGATATCATACAGGCGGTCATCCAGAATGATGACTGCAGTCGGCCCGCCGGACTGCCCAAAGATACACGCGCCTTTCAATTCACCGGACATAACGTACCTCCATAAATTCAAAGAATTGATAGATTTTACTGAAACATTGAATTCCGCTATTGATATTATCTAAAAACATGTGTAAAATAAATTGAATCGATTATCTGTTTTGGATCATATTGCTGTTCTATATATTATATGAAAGTGAGTTGACTTGTCAATGTCGATTGTAACTTCTCAGGAAATGTTTGCAAAAGCGTATGCGGGCGGCTATGCCATCGGCGCCTTCAACGTGAACAATATGGAGATCATTCAGGGCATCACGGAGGCTGCCAAGGAGTGCAATGCGCCGGTGATCCTGCAGGTATCTTCCGGTGCGCGCAAGTATGCCAACCGTACGTACCTGGTCAAGCTGGTGGAAGCTGCTGAGATCGAGACCGGCCTGCCGATCTGTCTCCATCTGGACCATGGAGACTCGTTCGAGCTGTGCAAGGCCTGTGTCGATGACGGTTTTTCTTCCGTCATGATCGACGCTTCCTCCAAGCCGTTTGAGGAAAATGTCGCGCTGACGCGTCAAGTCGTGGAATACGCGCATGCGCATGGCGCCGTCGTGGAGGCGGAGCTCGGCACGCTGGCCGGCATCGAGGATGATGTCAAGGTCAAGGCAGAGGATTCGTCCTATACGCGCCCGGAGGACGTGCAGGAATTCGTCGAGCGCACCGGCTGTGATTCGCTCGCGATCGCCATCGGCACGAGCCACGGTGCCTATAAGTTCAAGCCCGGCACGAAGCCGCAGCTCCGGTTCGACATTCTCGAAGAAGTTTCCGAGCGTCTGCCCGGTTTCCCGATCGTGCTGCACGGTTCGTCGTCCGTGCCGCAGGAATACGTACAGATGATCAACGCGTTCGGCGGCGATATGCCCGGCGCGATCGGTGTGCCGGAGGATCAGCTGCGTCAGGCGGCACGTCTGGCCGTGTGCAAGATCAATATTGATTCTGACCTGCGTCTGGCCATGACCGGCACGATCCGCAAATATCTGGCGGAGCACCCGGCAGAGTTTGACCCGAGAAAGTATCTCGGCCCTGCGCGCGAAAACATCAAGCAGCTCGTCAAGCACAAGATCGTCGATGTGCTCGGCTGCGACGGAAAAGCCTGAGCTGCCGTCTGACACACTGCTCAGTCTGAACAGGGGGGAACACCCATGAATTTTCAGGAACTTCTGACACGGCTGTCTGCAAGCTGCTTTGCTGCCGACCGGCCGGATTATGATTGGAAAACGCTGCGCCTGTTTCCGGAAACGGGACTGGATCTGGTGCTGATTGTGCGTCTTGCGGCGGCATTGATCCTGTGCGTCATCGGCGCGCTTGTGCACAGCACCGTGCTGCGGTACGTGCTTTTGGTCCTGTCCGTGCTTGCTGCCGGATATGACTACCTTGCGGCTGCGATCGCGTGCATTCTCGACCGGCAGGTGTTCCGGCCCGCAGTGATCGTGGTCGTGTGCGTGATCGGCACCATGGCGGTCGGACAGCCGGTCGACGCCGCTGTTTTCCTGCTTGTGTACCGGGTCGTGTCGATCCTGATCGCGGTCGTCACAGTCCATGCGAAAAAAACGCTGGCGGCCGCTGTCGGCGGTGAGATCCATTCTCCGGCCGAATTTTCCGCTCCCAAGTGGATCAGCTATCTAGCACCGGCCGGTCTGTGCATCGCAGTGCTCGTTGCCGTGTTGGAGATCGTGCTCAAGATTGCGACGGTTTCCCGGGCAATTCACGCCGCCATGATCGTGCTCTTCCTTTCCACACCGTGCGCGCTGCTCATTTCCGTGCCGCTGGTGTGGTACAGTGCCGTCAACGGCGCTTATCACTGCGACGTGCTGTTTCGCAGTTGCCGCAGCATGCGCGCGCTCAACGCCGTGCGTGCAGTCGCGGTCGACGAAGGGGAGGGGGACAGCCAGCTCCCGAAGGTGGTCAGTGTGAAATCCAGTCAGCTGACGCCGGAAGCGCTGCTGCAGCTGGCGGCCAACGCGGAGTCCTGCTCGAACAGCCGCACGGCGCGTGCGATCTGCGCTGCGTACAGCGGCCCCATTCACACGGAGTATCTCTCCCGCGCGGTCGATATTCCCGAGAGCGGTGTGGAGGTTTATATTGAATCGACCCGCGTTTGCGTCGGCACGCGCGAGCTGATGATCCTCAAGGGTGTGGACATTCCGGACGCAGACCTGACGGACGGTTATGCGGTCTATGTATCCGTCGGTGAGCAGTATGCGGGCAAGATCCTGCTGCAGGAAGTTGTGCAGTCGGACACGAAACCCGCGCTCAAAGAGCTGCGTGCGCTGGGTGTGCATACGATCACGCTCTTCAGCAACGCCAACAATGACTCGGTTTCCGAAAACGCAAAAGCGCTCAAGGCGGACCATCTTTACTGCAAGCGCAGCGGAGCGGAAAAGGAGCAGATCCTGGCACTGCAGGTGGAGAACCTGAGCGACGGGGAATTGCTGCTGTATTATGACCGTCGCTGCACGGCACATCCGGAGCATTCATCTGCAGATCTGGACGCCTGTGTGATTCCGGAAGAGAGCGACGAGCGGTTTGACGCCGACATCCTGCTCACGAGCCAGGATCCGTACCTGCTGCCGGAGGCGATCGAGACGGCCGGCTGGGTCGAGGGCATCTGCCGTGAGCATCTGGCAATCGGCGTGGTTGTGAAGGTCCTGCTGCTGGTGATGGCGGAGCTCGGCTACTGCACGCTGTGGTTTGCCGCCGTTCTGGACGGCGCCGCTGCGCTTGGCACGCTGCTGATGGCGATCCGTGCGTTCGGCTTTGATAAGCCGCATCATCGCGTCCGCGATTACCTGCCGAAGGTGAAATCCAAATAAGAAAGCGAATCTCCGGTTCCTGTTTTCAGGAATCGGAGATTTTTTTTATCGTATTCTCGCCGGGGGAGAATTCGCCAAGCGGGTTGGCCGCCGCCGCCGTGCGCAGCTGATCGTTGTCCACGTGCGTGTAGATCTGCGTGGTGTTCAGGTGCTCATGGCCGAGCACCTCCTGCAGCGTGCGTACATCCACACCGTTTTGCAGCATGAGTGTGGCCGCCGTGTGCCGCAGTTTGTGCGTGGAGTACTGGCTGGCGTCCAGCCCCGCGCGGGTCAGATTTTTCTTGACCATGACCTGTACGGAATCACAGCTGATGCGCGTGCGCCGGTTGGAGAGAAACATGGCCGTCGTGCGCGGCGGTGCGATCTCGCTGCGCACGGCCAGATACCGGTCGAGCGCTTCGCGGCAGGCGTCGTTGAGGTAGACAACACGCTCTTTGCTGCCCTTGCCGAGGATGCGCAGGCTATCGCCGTGGTCATCCTGCAGGTTCAAACCAACCAGCTCCGAGATACGCAGACCACAGTTGAGAAAAATACACAAGATACAGTAATCGCGTTCCTTATTTTTCCCATCCACAGCGGACAGCAGCCGCTTGCTCTCTTCCAGTGTGAGATAGTGGGGGAGCGTCTTGGGGATCTTCGGGGAGTCAAGGTCCTGCACCGGGTTTTCCTCCAGCAGCTTTGCTTTCACGGTCAGGTATTTGAAAAAGCTGCGGATCGCGGCAATCTTGCGCGCACGGGAGTTTGCGCTCAGACCGTATTCCAGCTCGTGCGCATTCGGCTGCTTGACGCGGTCGCGCGACAGATAGGCCAGAAAGCTGTAAACCTCCGTGAGTGTCACTGTGCGCAGAAAGGAAATATCGACATCCGCGATGGAGATCTCGTCTAATTCCGCCGTGCGCGGTGTGAGCCCGCGGTCGAGCTTCAAAAACCGCAGAAACATCCGCAGATCGAGATAATACTGGTCGACCGTTGCCTTGGAGTGTCCGCAGATCGTTTCGTGATAGATCAAAAAGTCGCGCAGCACCTGCGGCGCATCCGAATAATCCATATCCAACACCTCAATTTCTGATATGAGCATACCAGAAGTACGGGGCAGTGTCTATTGACGAAATCCACAAATAATTCGGCAAAATAAAAATTTTGCCGAATTTGGAGGAGGAGAAAACGGCCGAAACGCCACAAATGGGCCTTCCGGCCGTTTTCCTTGTCAGTTTCACAATTTCCTCAGCGCATGCTTTCTCACAGCAGGAATCAAAAGATTTACGCACCGAACACGGCCTTGAGCGCTTCGCGAATGTTCTTGACCGGGATCGTCTGCAGCCCGTTTTGCTTCTGCACATCATCGCGCACGTGCGCCGGGATAATGCAGCGCCGGAATCCCAGCCGCGCGATCTCGGACAGGCGCTGGTTCAAATGGCTCACGGAGCGTATCTCACCGGACAGACCAACCTCGCCGACGGCAGCCAGGTCGCTGCCGACCGGCAGATCCTTGTAGCTCGACGCGATCGCCAGAATGACCGCCAGATCCGTAGCCGGCTCCTCCAGACGCAGACCGCCGACCACGTTGATGTACGCATCACAGCTCGACAGCGAAAAACCGGCGCGCTTTTCCAGCACGGCCAGCAGCAGCATGGCGCGGTTATAGTCAATGCCGTTGGCGTTCCGGCGCGCGCCGCTGTAGCCCGACGGCGTGACCAGCGCCTGCACCTCGGCCAGCACCGTGCGCGAGCCCTCCATGACGCCGACAACGCAGGTGCCGGGGGTGTTGGTCGGGCGTCCGGATAGTAACATTTCCGACGGATTTGTCACCTCGCGAAGCCCGGAATCTTCCATTTCAAAGACGCCGATCTCGTTTGTTGACCCGAATCTGTTTTTTGCCGCGCGCAAAATACGGTAGGACATGCTCTGGTCGCCCTCAAAATACAGAACGCAGTCGACCATATGCTCGAGCACTTTCGGGCCGGCAATGCTGCCCTCTTTGTTGATGTGACCGACAACGAACGCCGTATAGCCGCTGTCTTTGGCTGAGCGCATGATGCGCATCGTGCACTCGCGCACCTGACTGATGCTGCCGGGCGTCGACGCCGTTTCAGCGTCGTACATGGTTTGAATGGAGTCAACGATCAGGACGGTCGGCTGCAGGTCATCGATCGTAGACAGAACGGTGTTCAAATCCGTTTCGGCCAGCACGTAAATGCTGCCATGATCAACACCGAGGCGCTGCGCGCGCATTTTCAGCTGACGCTGACTCTCTTCGCCGGAGACGTAGAGGATCGTTTCCTGCTCGCTGATGCGGCCGCAGAGCTGCAGCAGCAGCGTGGATTTGCCGATACCGGGCGCACCGCCGACCAGAACCAACGAGCCGCGTACGGCGCCGCCGCCGAGCACGCGGTCAAATTCACCGATCCCGGTGGAAAACCGCAGCTCTTCCTCGGCATCCAGCTCCGAGATCAGCTTTGGCTGCGCGATACGTTTTGCGCGCGCGCCAAGCGCCGTTTTGGGCTCCTTCGGTGCCTCGACCAGCGTGTTCCATGCGCCGCACGCCGGGCACTGACCCATCCATTTTGCCGTTTCATTGCCACATTCCGAGCAATAAAAGACGGTTTTCGCACTCGATTTTGCTTTCATGTAACCATTCCTGTTTGCGGCAGTGACTGCCGGTATTGTAAGTAGGACGCGATGATTACAGCCGCCAGTTTTGTCTGGTAGCCGCTGTCCTTGAGTTTTGCACACTCGGATTCATTGGATAGAAAGCCGCACTCGACCAGCACTGCGGGGCATTTCACCTCACGCATCAGATAGATCTTATCCGAGATTGGTGCTGCGACGCGCCGGTTTTGCGGGTCAAGGTATGCGACGAGATTGTCATGCATCTGTGTGCCAAGCGCGTCGCTGCCGTTGCTCTCTGCATACAGCACCTGCGCACCCGACGGCTTCCGATCCGGGTAGCAGTTCTGGTGGATGCTGATGAGCACGGCGTTGTCCGTTTTGCGAATGAGCTCTGCCCGCTGGTGCTGGTCAGCTTTTTTCCGCTCGGCGATCGTCGTGGCATTGTCCGGGTAGGCAATCTCCGGGCTGTCGCGCGTCATGACGACTTCAATGCCGGTCAGTTCCGCGATGGCGCGGGCGCGCAGCGCGATCTGCAGGTTAATATCTGCCTCAACGGTCCCGTTTGGCGCCACTGCCCCGCCGTCCTCCCCGCCGTGACCGGCGTCAAGGATCAGGACTTGCTTTGGATCGGTCCAGTTTGCGGCCGCTTCCGCGCGCCGGAGTTGCCAGTCGGCAGCGAACCAGCCGCCAAACACCACGATCAGCGCCAACAGCACGACCAGAATCCGCTGATAGAGTAACTTTGTCACGGCACTCCCCCCTCCTGCTATGGTATGCAGTGGGGACGGGCACTTATGACATGCTCTCAGGATACCATTTTGTGCCCGGCGCGTCAACCAAGGCACAGAAAAAGAGGCGCGCGGTCAACCCACGCGCCTCACAAATATCGGTTTACTGAAGCTGCCTCAGGAACGCTTCCAGACGATCCATGCCGGTCTCGATGTTTTCCGTCGAGATCGCATAGCTCAGGCGCACAAAATTCGGTGCGCCAAAGCCGCTGCCCGGCACAACAGCAACCAGGCTCTTTTCCAGCAAAAGTTTTGCAAAATCATCACCGCTGCCGATGACCTGACCGTCGATCTGCTTGCCGATGATCTGCTCCAGATTCATCATGACGTAGAACGCGCCGCTCGGCTTCAGGCAGCTGACACCGGGCATGGCATTGATGCGGCGCACGATCAGGTCGCGGCGCTGCTCAAACACCTGACGCATCTGCTCCGCCTCGTCCTGCGGGCCGGAGAGCGCCTCGATGGCCGCACACTGGCACATGGTGCCCGGTGCGCCGGTCGAATGGCTGAGGTAGTTGGTCATGGCCTTGGCCACCGGCGCCGGGGACAGCGCATAGCCGATGCGCCAGCCGGTCATGGCATAGGTCTTGGAGACGCCGTTGATGAGGATCGTGTGTGCCTTGATCTCGTCACTGAGCGCGGCGACGCTGGTAAACTGCACGCCGTCATAGACGAGCTTATCATAGATCTCATCCGAGATGATATACAGGTCATGCTTCACGCAGACATCTGCGACGGCTTTGAGCGCCTCTTTCGGATAGACAGCGCCGGTCGGGTTGGAGGGGTTGTTGAGGATGATGGCCTTGGTCTTATCCGTGATGGCCTGCTCGAGCTGCTCCGGCGTGAGCTGGAAGCCCTGCTCCTCACTGACATTGACAACCACGGGCACACCGCCGAACAGGCGCACCATCTCATAATAGCTGACCCAGTATGGGGCCGGAACGATCACTTCATCGCCCGGATCGACCAGTGCGGCCAGCGCAATGTAGACCGTGTGCTTGGCACCGCTTGCAACAACTGCCTGCGCAGTCTCGTATTCCAGACCGTAGTCTGCCTTGGCGCGGTCGCAGATCGCCTGGCGCAGCTCGATCATACCGGCTGCGGGCGTATATCTCGTTTTTCCGTCGCAGATTGCACGCACGCCGGCATAACTGATGCGGTCGGGCGTGGCAAAATCGGGCTCACCGGCGCCGAAGCCGATAACGTCCTTCCCTTCTGCTTTCATCTTCTTCGCCAGTGCGCTGACAGCCAGCGTTGCCGACGGGCTTACGCCGGCAGCGATTTTGGAAAGTGCCTTCATAAACATCCCTCGTTTTCTTTAGAATTCTTGCCCATAGTTTACCACAGCATTGTGAAGAAAACAACGCAAACCTTACACAAAACACAAGCCGGAATCCCCGTCGTTTTTGCCGGTTTGAGAAAAAATCTACTGCACCGTCCGCCGATATACGCAAAGACGCAGCGTCTCCATGTCGTAGGCGCTGCGGCGCAGCGTGATACAGCAGACAACGATGATGATCTGCGGTTGTGTGCTGGCGGTTGTACGCATCATAGTGACCACTTGTCCATTTCCCTGCGGGCGGTGCCGATGCGCCGCCGGGCGTGGTATAGCTCTTGAGGCGCTGGGAGTCGGCAAAGAACTCGCTGGCCGTCTTGGCGTTGCCGTCCGTCGCCGCGATGGGGTTGCCCTTGCTGTCATAGCTGTAGGTCTCCGCCGGCTCGAGCGCGAGGCTGATGTTCGTGAAGTACGCGTAGTTGGCATTGTAGTCGTAGGCGCAGTAGATCGTGATGTTCTCGATCATCAGGTCACGCCGCTTCGGGATGATGACGCCCGACGCGTACTGCCAGTCCGTGAAGTCGTCATTGAAGCTCACGTACTGCTTTTCAGTCGTGTCGATTGGAATGAAAATACGGGCGGTGCAACAGCACCGCCCGCTTGCGACGAATGAGAATTGGGGGTTCGAGGCTGATTTAATTGCTGGAGCAGTCCGTCTCATTCGTACAAAGATTCTCAAAGCATGTTCTGACAAGCTGCTCATTCTTCTTGTTTTTGAGAATTCCGGGTATCAGAGCCATGGTCAAGAACCATAGCCACGTGACAAATCCATTCATAAGCACACTGCGAGGCCATCCGCCCAAATAAAGTGGTGTTTCCACCCAAGCGAGTGCTACCAACAAATAAATCCACAATGCCCAGGAATGGACAAATCTTCCTTCCAGGATTGTATGTCCACCGTGATCTTGCAATGTCCCTCTAAAAAATCTACGTGGAAACATATCATAGCCGCTGACTGCAACTGCCCATATTTTCTGCTGCTTGATACGGCCGTAAAGGCCGTGCTTTCCGCAAAACGGAATCATGTTCAGCAAGAGAAACGGCTCTAAACGATACTGCCCTTGCATCTGCGCGCGCAGCTTTTGTGTAGTCTCTTCCATAGTAAATGGGATTTCATAACGTAATAATCTCATGGTAATATCGTTATCGTCCTTTCCGAGAACGGTCGTTGATTGGAACAACCCAAGTATAAGTGATCAACGCATGGAAGCCTATGCCAAAAGCAGGAGCTATTGAATAACCATTTATAGTGGAAGAAGAGACTTCGCCTGATACCAGTATACATGTACCACCAACTGCTACGCCCCATCCTTGCAAATCCCAAACAACAGACGCATCCGGATAATACACAACCCCAAGTGATGATCCGGGATCACCTGCTTTGAATTCCTTTTGTGCCGCATCAATAGAGAAACTACCCCCTCAAACCACCACCGAATCCAGCAGTAATTGCAAGTGCTTCATTCCCGCGGCTATCTGTAACTCGCGCAACAGATACCGATCCTGCGATTCCCCAGGCAGCCGAAACAGAGCCATATGTTCCAGTGACACCTTTTGGCTCCGGTTTCTTCTCATACCCGCCGATGTTTTCCCACGCATCATGTGGCCAAACACCATTTGCATAATAGCATTTTCCATCTTCATCGCTAAAATTTATAGGATTATTGGTACAATACGCAAACATGTTGCATTCGAGGAACTCGGCAACATTAGTCGTTACGACCCCATCCGCGTTGATGAACCGGCAGTTGGCAAAGTCATAGTACCGGCTCTGGAGGTAGTAAAGGCGCGTCTCACGGTCGTAATAGTAACCACGGTAACGCAGGGGGTTGATGTGCCCGATGAAGCTGGCCTTCGTAATCTTCGCACCTTTGTCATCGTGCACGGAATAGTTGCCCCACGCGCCGTAGGCGCTACGGCGCAGCGTGATACAGCAGGCAACGATAATGATTTATGGTTGTGTGCTGACGGTTGTACGCATCATAGTGACCACTTATCCATTTCCATGCGGGCGGTGCCAATGCACCGCCCGCTACTTACTATCGGATTCTCTGTTATCTATAAGGCTATTTGTTCCGCGTATATTTACTGCTACGATTCATGTCAAAACGCGTCCCCAAAAAGATCATAATAACCGTATCCATCCGCAGCACTACTTTCTGGAACTGCGCAGCGCCTTGTGCTTTCCCAATCAATGTAAGAACAACAAATACCAAGATACCTAGCAGATAACACACCACTAAAGCAAACTTGAGAAAAGCATAGAAATGATAATCAGTTCGGTATTTCTCAATCACATATTGGCCAATGTACCTCTGCGTCAGGCGTTCTAAAAAGGGAAGTTTCTCTCGGATACGCATCGCTTTCTTGGCCGCTTTCCCATAATCCCCAGGAAGACTTCCAATTAGGATTTCATTCAAAAGCATTCTAATAAAAATTTGGCAAAGAAGCAATTCAAATGTCCGCAATAGCAAATATGTGAAAATACGGCTCATCTATGGATACCTCTAACATAAGAATAGGCAGACACCTTCGTTATAGAAGAGTATATATGAATCGTCAGTATATTTTGAAATCACCCCTGTAGTTAACGTGCTCATTCCGTCAGTAACAGCAGAGGTCGAGCCGTCGTTATAGATCATGGCGAACGGCTGGTTGCCATCGTCATAGACAAACTCGAGGGACTTCCATGACCACAGCTTACCATTGCATCAGTACAAATTCAAGAATAATCATGATTCTTGATTTCAAGACACAAATCCTGAAATCAAGAACAGAAGCAACATAAACAGGCATCCGGCGCTTTGCCGGATGCCTGTTATAACGATTTGCTATTTTCAAAAAAAGCGTCTGCAAGCCGGTTCCCGGACACCAGACAGAGCTCTTGTCACAAAATAATACAGATCAGTGTTCCGCTGCCCTCGTTGACGACACGCTGCAGTGTTTCCTGCAGCTTGCTGACAGCTTTGGTCGGCAGGCAGCTGAGTTTTTCCTCCACGCCTTCCTGCGCGATCGTATAGATCGGCTTCCCGAAAATGTTGGACTGCCAGAGCTGCTCGACATCACCGTCAAAGCCCTGCAGCAGGAAGCCAAGGATCTCACTCGAGGCGTTCTCTCCGCCGATCTCCGGCGATACCTCTGTCTCGATATTGGTCTGGAACATGTGAATGGCTTTGGCGCTGGCCTTGAGCCGGACGCCGTAGCGCCCGCCCTTGCGGACGATCTCCGGCTCTGCCAGCTGCAGATCAGCGGCCGACGGCATGACGACCCCATAGCCCTTGCTGCGCACATCCTCCAGCGCGCCGCGGATGTGCTGATAGTCGGCCTGGATGCGCCCCATTTCCGTCAGAAATGAGATGAGCTCCCCGTCGCTGCGCAGGGCAACGCCAGCCTGCTCGCTGATGATACTGTAGTACAGCGCGCGCGGAAACGTGAGCACATAGCAAACGGCTCCAGTGTCCACGGAGACGTTTTCCACGTCTGCCGTTTCCAGCAGCTCGCTGTCTGTGAGCGCCTGTGCCGCGCGCTGCGCGTCACGCAGGCGGTGCAGCGACGGCATCTGTTCGCGCAGCAGCGCATAGAGCTGCTGCTTTGTTTCGTTGCCGGGCGGCAGAACGTCCATCCACTCCGGCATGCGGAAGCAGGCCTCCGTGACCGGAAATTCGTACAGGACCGAGCGCAAGATCTCCAGAATATCCTGCTCCGTCAGCTCCAGACAATTGACCGGCAGGCAGGCGGCATCGTACTGTTCGCGCAGCTGGGCAGCCAATGATTGCGCGGCCTCCCCAGCCGGATCGGCCGTGTTGAGCAGGATGAGAAACGGCTTGCCGATGTCCTGCAGCTCTGCAACGATGCGCGCTTCCGCTGCGGCATAGTCCTCCCGCGCGAGCTCGGTCACGCTGCCGTCGGTCGTGACGACGATGCCGATCGTTGAGTGCTCGCGGATGACTTTGCGCGTCCCCTCCTCTGCCGCTGCGCGCATGGGGATCTCGTGATCGTACCACGGCGTCGTGACCAGACGCTCTTCCCCATTTTCGTACTGACCGTTTGCGCCGGGGATCATGTATCCAACACTGTCGATCAGCCGCACGGAGGCATGCACGGATGCATCCAGCTCGATCGAGACGGCATCCTCCGGGACAAACTTCGGTTCTGCGGTCATGATCGTCCGGCCGGAGCCGCTTTGCGGCAGCTCGTCGCGCGCACGCTCCCGCACGTAATCATCGGAAATATTCGGCAGCACGAGCGTTTCCATGAAGCGTTTGATGAAGGTCGATTTTCCGGTGCGCACCGGGCCGACAACGCCGATGTAAATATTCCCGCCGGTACGGGCGGCAATGTCTGCGTAAATTGAAGAATTGTCCATTCTGTCGTCCTCTCCTCATCAGTCTTACCAAAACTGTATGAGGTCTGGGACGAGAATATGCCGCCGGCAGTGTACCGGCGGCATACATTATGGGCAATATGTCTGTGCGGTCTGACGATGCACCTGACTGATGGCAAACGTGACGTTCGGGAACTGCCGCTGAAGCTTCGTCTGCAGGACCGGGATGACCACGTTTTCCGTGCAAAAGTGGTCGGCGTCGATCAGATTGATGCCGAGCTCCTTGGCAGCAAGAAACCGGTCGTACTTCACATCCGCTGTCACAAAGGTATCGCAGCCTTTTGCAGCCGCCAGCTCCAGCATATTCCCACCGGAGCCGCCGCAGACCGCGAGCCTTTCGACCGGCAGCCCGCCGTCCACGTACCGCAGTCCGTTGGCATGCAGGTGTCCGGCAACGTAGGGCAGGAATTCCGCCATGCTCATGGGCTCCGGCAGCTTCCCTACACGTCCGCAGGTAAGCGCGCTCCCGTCAACTGTTGTACCGGCCGGTTCCAGACCACCGGTGACCTTCGCACCCAGCGTCGCCATGAGCGCATCATTGACGCCGCCGTCAGCAATATCCAGATTCGTGTGCATACAGATGGCGGAAATGCCGTGCTGCGCCAGCGCCAGTACCTTGCGTCCGGCGAGATCATCCGTCGTCGCGTGCCGCAGCGGCGTAAAGATGAGCGGGTGGTGGGAAACAATGAGCTGCGCGCGCAACTCGACCGCTTCCGCGATCACGTTGTCCGTGATGTCCAGCGCCAGCAGAGCTTTTTTCACCGCAGCGCCGCCGTCACCGACCAGAAAGCCGGCGTTATCAAAGTCCATCTGATACTGTACCGGCGCGATCTCGTTTAAGAAAGCGTAGATGTCGTTTACGATTGCCATGTCTGTACCTCCTTCAAGCAGGCTTGCAGCTGCGAGAGCCGCGCATCGAGCGCTGCCAGTTCCGTCGCCGGTATTTGCTTTGCATGCGCCATACCGGCGCGGGCACGCGTTTGCCGCCGGATCTCTTCCGTCAAGTGCTCCGGCAGCAGGGGGTCACGGCGCCGAAGCAGCAGCTGCTCCAGCGTATATGCCTGCGCCGCCGTCTGCCCAAGCACACGTAGGGCGAGATAGCGCTTCCCGGCGTCGCGGCACAGGGCTGCGTCCTCGATCGTGAAACCGTTGCGCCAGAGCCAATCCATCAGCTCCGGCACTTTGCTCTGCGGCTGCAAAACGAGCTGTTTTCCCTGCCGCAGCCACGGTGCAGCCGCCAGGATCGCACAGATCGTCTCCCCGCCCATGCCGGCAATGGTGACGACATCCGCCGCTTGCGCGTCCGGGAATCGCAAACCGTCCGCCTGCACGAACCGGAAGCGCTCCTCCAGATCGTAGGCAGCGGCAGACTGCCGCGCGTTGGCAAGCGGGCCGGCGTGAATATCGGCCGCGATCGCCGATCGAATGACGCCATTTTGCAGCAGCCAGATCGGTAAATAACCATGATCCGTGCCGATATCCGCGGCGCAGGCACACGGCGGCACAAAGTCCGCGACCATTTGCAGCCGCGGCGACAGGCGAATGTGATCCATAAACCTCTCCCCAGGAATGCCAAAAGCCGGCATACCGCCGGCTTTTGATCCTTGTCCGTATCTTACAGGCTCTCCAGATAGGTGCGCAGCTGCTCGAGGAACTCGTCCGGGTCGACGTCGTGCGCAAGGCAGGCCTGCTCCAGCGTCTCGCCGCTGGCCATGGCGCAGCCGAGGCAGTGCATGCCAATGTTCTGGAACACGGGCATGGCCTCCGGGGCGTTGGCCAGGATCTCCGAAATCATCGTATCTCTGGAAATTTCAAACATAACTTTTTACCTCCGGTAGTTTGCTTGTGAGAAAATGATTGGGTCGCACGAAGCGCCCCAATCATTTTAACCAGTTTATCTGCTGATTAGTGCTGCTCTCTCATCTTCGCGAAGCACTCGCTGCAGTAGACGGGACGGTCAGATTTCGGCTCAAACGGAACTCTGGCCTCGCCGCCGCAGGCAGCGCAGGTGGCAGTGAAGAACTCGCGGGGACCGCGGGCGGCGTTCTTGCGCGCGTCACGGCAGGCCTTGCAGCGCTGGGGCTCATTCTGGAAGCCCTTTTCCGCATAGAATTCCTGCTCACCGGCGGTGAAAACGAACTCTGCGCCGCACTCTTTGCACTTCAACGTTTTGTCTTCGAACATGATAAATCCTCTCTTTTGAAAAACTTGCCTCTCGGCTATATTGCGTTCAGCTTTTGCTGAAGTCGCTGAAATTGGGGAGCCGCGCCAGTTTGCGGCGGATCCGCTGCACGGCATTGTCAATGGATTTTTCGGATTTATTCGTCTCGGACGCCATCTCGGCATAGGACAAACCGGACAAATATAGCCGAAGCACCTGCGCTTCAAACGCTGACAAATACCGGGTAAATGCGGACAATAGCTCTTGTTCACTCTCTCTGGCCAGAACCTGCTCCTCAGTAACACGACAATTTGCTTCCGGATAGGTGGACGCCTGGGTCTGTGATTCTTCTGAGAGGATGCTGTCTAGGGAAATGCCGCTGTTGAGCGGAGAATGTTTCTGCCTGGAAGCAGACTTGATCGCGCTGTAAATACGGTTGCTGATGCACACTTCCGCGTATGATTTGAAGGGTACGTTGGACGCCGGGTCATACTGCCGGATTGCCGAGAGCAGACCGAGCATTCCCTCCTGAATGAGATCTTCGCTGTCACCGCCGATGAGAAACAGCGGGCGCGCGCAGATGCGCACCAGACGGCTGTAACGCTCGGCGAGCGCTTCCTCCGCCGCGGCATCCCCGGCGGCCACCAGTGACAGCAGCTGTGCATCAGACAGTTTGGAATCATCCTTCATAGCCTTCAAAACTCCAATACCACGCAAAACAAATTATAACTAAAAACGCTGAAAAGTCAATATATTTTTGTACAAAATGCACGTTTTCGGCGACATTCAGCGATTTTTCAAAGATCGATCTCCTGCTGACCGATATATTCCAGGCCAAGATGCTCGTAGGCACGGCGTGTGACGCAGCGGCCGCGGGGCGTGCGCGTCAAAAAGCCCTGCTGCAGCAGATACGGCTCATAGACATCCTCGAGCGTTACAGCCTCCTCGCCGATCGTCGCCGCGAGCGTCTCGAGACCGACCGGTCCGCCGTGATAAAACTCGATGATGCTGCGCAGCATCCGCCGGTCAGTCGCATCAAGCCCCAGCTCGTCCACTTCGAGGCGCAGCAGCGCGTCGTTGGCGACTTCTTTCGTGATGACACCATCAGCACGCACCTGCGCATAATCGCGCACGCGCTTGAGCAGGCGGTTGGCGATACGCGGCGTGCCGCGCGAGCGCGAGGCAATCTCATACGCGCCGGCGCTGTCGATCTCCACCTTGAGGATCCCGGCGCTGCGCTCCACGATCTTCTGCAGCTCTTCCGGACTGTAGAGTTCCAGACGCAGATTGACACCAAAGCGGTCGCGCAGCGGCGCGGTCAGCTGGCCGGCGCGCGTGGTCGCTCCGATGAGCGTGAAGTGCGGCAGATCCAGCCGGATCGAATTGGCCGATGGGCCCTTTCCGATGATGATATCGATCGCATAGTCCTCCATGGCGGGGTAAAGTATCTCCTCGACCGCACGGTTAAGGCGGTGGATCTCATCCACAAACAGGATGTCATTTTCCTGCAGGTTGGTCAGCAGCGCCGCCAAATCGCCGGCCTTTTCGATGGCCGGGCCGGAGGTAATGCGCATATTCACGCCCATCTCGTTTGCGATGACGGCGGCCATCGTCGTCTTGCCCAGACCCGGAGGGCCGTAGAGCAGCACGTGGTCGAGCGGCTCACCGCGCAGACGTGCTGCGTCAATGCAGACCTGCAGGTTTTCCTTCGCTTTTTCCTGTCCGGTGTAATCCTTCAGCAGCCGCGGGCGCAGAGAACCCTCACTGGAATCCTCCGGAAGCACGCGGGAGGAGGTGACGACCTCCTGCTGGGCGTCCTCAGAAAAACTGATGCTCATATACGCTCCCTCCCCTGCTTACTGCTGCATCATGGCGCGCAGCGCGGCCTTGATGATCTGATCGGCGCTCATGCCCTCGATGGACGGCAGCTTGCGCAGCGCCGCATTGATCTCCGGCATGCTGTAGCCAAGCACCGTGAGACCGGCGATCGCATCGCTGCGCGCGGCCGAGGCCGCGTCCGACGCGGGCACCGCCGGCGTCAAATCCGTAAAGTCCACGCTTGCGCTCTCCTTGGCCATCTTGTCCTTGAGTTCGAGCAGGATGCGCTGTGCGATGCGCTTGCCGATGCCGGGCGCACTCGTGAGTGCCTTTTCGTCGCCGTTGAGCACCGCCAATGCCAGTCCGTCCGGCGTGTTGGATGAAAGGATGGACAGTGCTGCCTTCGGCCCAACGCCGGAGATGGCGAGTAGCAGCTCAAAGCAGTGCTTTTCGCTCTTGCTGGCAAAGCCGTAGAGATCATGCGCATCTTCGCGGATGATCTCGTAAGTATAGAGCTTGACGCGCTCACCGGTTTTGACACTGCTGATTGTGTTCAGGCTGGCGTTGAGCGCATAGCCGACCCCGCCGCACTCCAGCACGACCAAATTCGGCTCGATATCGGTAACGACTCCGTTTATGTGGTAGAACATGGGTCAAACCTCTCCTGTTGATGGATCAAAGATGTGGCGCTGCGCGCATGGCACAGCGCGATGGCGACAGCGTCCGCCGCGTCGTCCGGCTTCGGCACCGCCTGCAGAGACAGGATGCGGCGCACCATGTCCATGACCTGCTTTTTGTCCGCGCGGCCGTATCCGACGACTGCCTGCTTGACCTGCAGCGGTGTGTATTCGTAGATCTGCAGCCCGGCCTGATAGCCAGAGAGCAGGATGATGCCGCGGCCGTGGGCAACGGCGATGCCGGTCGTGATATTCGTATTGAAAAACAGCTCCTCGACCGCCATCACTTCCGGATGGAACTGTGCGATGAGCTCGTTCAGGTCGCGGTAGATCTGGTCGAGTCTGCTCGACAGCTGTGTTTTCGCCGGTGTCGTGATCACGCCGCAGGTCAGCAGCCGCTGGCTGCGCTTTTCCGCGTCCAGCACCGCGAAGCCAACCGTGGCAATGCCGGGGTCAACGCCCAGAATCCGCATATGCATCACTCCAATTAAATAAATATAGCATATTTTCGCTCCGTAGGCAACTGCCGGGTAAAGAAAAAAGCGCCCCGAGTCGTTTCGGAGCGCTTGAAAACACGTATGTCACGCACGCGGGTGCGCCTTGTTGTAGACATCCTTGAGCTGCTTGCTGACAAGGTGCGAATAGATCTGCGTCGAGGAGATATCCGCATGGCCGAGCATTTCCTGAATGGCGTGGATATCGGCGCCGTTTTCCAGCAGATGCGCCGCGAAGGAATGGCGCAGCGTGTGCGGCGTGATCGTTTTTTCGATACCGGCCTTGGTCTGATAGTTCTTGATGAGCTTCCAGAAGCCCTGACGCGACATCCGTTCCCCGCTGACGTTGACGAACAGCGCCTGTTCATCCGGCGCAGCGATCATCTGCGGGCGGATGAAGTTGATGTATTCCGTAAGGGCACGCACGGCCGCCGGATACATGGGGATCATGCGCGCCTTGTCGCGGCCCTGGCAGCGGATCACACCTGCAGACAGATTCACGTCCGTGATGTTCAGCGAGATCAGCTCGCTGACGCGGATGCCGGTCGCATACAGCAGCTCAAGCATGGCGCGGTCGCGGTAGCCCTTGGCGTCCGTACACTCCGGCTGCGCCAGCAGCAGCTCGACTTCCTTGCTTGAGAGGATCTGCGGCAGCTTCTGCTTGGCCTTGTCCGGCACGAGCTTGCCGGTCGGATTATGCTGCACATAGTGATTATTGAGCAGAAACCCATAGAAATTCTTCAGCGATGCGATTGCCCGGGAAACCGTGGCAACGGACTTGCCGTTGCTGCGCATCCAGTCGATGTATTCACACAGCTCTTCCTCTTCCGCGGAGCCGAGATCGGCGTCCGTGTGTGCATGCAGATATTCGCTGAGTTGGCGGATATCCCGCAGGTATGAGGAAATCGTGTTTTGCGAGGAACGCTTGACATCGCGCAGATAGGATTCAAATAATTCCATTCCGTCGGAATCCCGCATGACGACTTCCCCCTTTCCAATCAGATTTCATCCACAGTGACCACGGGTCACAGAATAAGCCGTGTGAAGAACGGTACCGCATAGCACGCGGCGGCGGCAGCCGCCAGCAGCAGGCAGAACACAAGCGCCAGCTCCCGGGAATATCGCTCCGATGTCACGGGAACCGGCAGGCCGCGCCGCTGCTCGAGCAGGCGCACAGACATCTGCGCGCAGAGCATGCCGAGCAAAAACAGCGCCGGCACGAGAAAAATGCCGGGCAGCCCGACCGCAACGCATGAGAGCCAAAACGCATGATCGCAGCCGGAATTCAGGAAGGCCGCCGCCGTACAGGCGGACAGAAAGCCTTTGACCCCGAAAACGGCCGGTATCAGCAAAAAGCCAAGATACGAGGTAGACAGCAGCAAAAATGCAAAACCGTAGGCGCATGAGACGCACAGTTCCGGCAGCATGCCGCCGTATAGCGTCCCGCCCGCGCCGCTGCTGCTCAAAAAGGAAAGAACCGGATTCGACGGCTCCGGCAGCGCAGCGTTGGCGCCGAAGCAGCAGCCAATCACATAGCCCGCCGCCATGCCGATCGCGATCAGCGGCGGCAGCGGAAAGTGAGATACGGCCGGTTTCCGGCGCACACGCAATCTGTTATGTCGCACATTCATCACCACTGACAGCTTATGAACGCGCGCTCATAACATGACAATTTACATAATGCGTTGTAGACATAATATAATACAAATCGAAAATGTTATCAAGTAGTTCGTCAGAATTTGTTCATTTTTGTTTATTATGACAAGAAATTATGTTAACAATATTATGTAAACCGTGTAACTGAGCAAAAGAACATGCTCAGTATTTCCAGCAGCGCATGACTACATTTCGGTAATCGTTGCTCCGCATGCGCAATATATAGGTAATCATGTCGTGATTATGTAAACCAAGCAGGTGATTACGCGGCGTAATATCTCTTCTGTTTCCGTTTTTTCTTCTTTGTTCTATTTCGTAACTTTTTATGAAAAATGCACGAACCGGCGACCGCGGTAACCAGCGCGGTCAGCAGCGTAACAGCGGTAGCGGCGCAAAAAACCTGCGCCCCGACGGCTGCTTTCAGAATGAGATATCCGATTGCCCACGCTGCCCACGTCATGGCTCCGCCAAGTGCCCTCCCCTGCTCCGGCCGCGGTGAAAACGCACCGGCAGCAAAACACGCAAGCCCGCAGCACACCCATGCGGCGAGGCGCGTGTCCGCGCCGGGCAGCACATCGTGATTCATGGCCAGCGCTGCCAGCCAGCTCAGCAGCAGCGTGAGCCCAAGCCCGGCCAAGCCGGCCGCCGCCGCACGCGAGAGCATCGGCAGCCATTTTTGTTCCGTATTCAAAAAAACACCCCCTGCAGAACGTATGCATCACAGCATATTCCTGCAGGGGGTGAATCATTCCGAAAGCAGCTTTACACCTCGGGGCCCTTCGGCTCCTCGTGCTTCGGCTCTTCCTTTTTCGTTTCTTTCGCTTTCTGCTTGGCAGCCTTGCGCTCCTGCGCTTCCTTGGCGGCCTGCGCCTCGGCGCGGGCGTTCGTGGAAATGGCCCACTTGGCAACCTGGATGCGAACCTGATCCTCGCTGGTCTCGAAGGTCACGCTGTCGTCCGTGACGTGGACGACTTTGCCCATCATACCGCCGATCGTGACGATATCGTCACCGACTTTCAAATTGGAACGCATTTCATTGAGCTTTTTCTTCTTCTTGTTCTCCGGAAGAATCAGGAACAGGTAGAAGATGACAAGCATCAGAACGATCATGATAATGGATGAATATCCGCCAGAGCTTCCCATGGTTTTACCTCCGTATAAAGATAAAGATATTATATCTGCTTTCCTATGCAAATGCAAGCATTAAATGCGCATATCGAGTACGGATGTGTAACTTTTCCGGAATGCCTCGTACTCCCCTGCCTCGATCGCCGTGCGGATGCGCTGCATGAGCGTATTATAAAAATACAAATTATGCATCACGGCAAAGCGCATGGCCAGCATCTCTTCCGCCTTGAACAGGTGCCGCAGATAGGCGCGGGAATACCGCCGGCAGACCGGGCAGTCGCACTGTGGGTCGATCGGCTGCTCGTCGCGCTGATACTTCTCGTTTTTGATGTTGATCACGCCCGTCCACGTGAACAGGTGCCCGTGGCGACCGTTGCGGGCCGGCATGACGCAGTCGAAAAAGTCCACGCCGCGCGCAACGGATTCGATGATGTTCCCCGGCGTGCCGACGCCCATCAGGTAGCGCGGCTTATCGGCCGGCATATAGGGCTCAACGGCGGCGATGGTGTCATACATCTCCTGCGTCGTCTCCCCCACCGCAAGGCCGCCGATCGCATAACCGGCCAGGTCAAGGTCCGCGATCTTCTTCATGTGCTCGATGCGCAGATCTTGAAAAATCGTGCCCTGGTTGATACCGAAGAGCACCTGACCGTGGTTGACCGCATCGTCGCGGCCGGTATACTCCTCGAGCGCCATTTTGCAGCGCTGCAGCCAACGATACGTCCGGTCGCAGGAGTTTTTGACGTAATCGTATGGCGACGGAATTTTGATGCACTCGTCAAATGCCATCGCAATATCCGAGCCGAGATTGGCCTGAATACGCATACTTTCTTCCGGCCCCATGAAGATGTGCCGACCGTCCACATGGCAGTTGAAGGCGACGCCTTCTTCCGTGATCTTCCGCAGCTGCGCCAGTGAGAAGATCTGGAATCCGCCGCTGTCGGTCAGAATCGGTTTTTCCCAAGTCATGAACTGGTGCAGGCCGCCCAGGTCGCGGATCAGCTCGTCGCCCGGACGGACGTGCAGATGATACGTATTGGACAGCTCGACCTGACAGCCGATCGTCTCCAGATCCTCCGCTGAGAGCGCGCCCTTAATGGCCGCCTGCGTGCCGACATTCATAAACACCGGCGTCTGCACCGTACCGTGCGGCGTCGTGAACGTACCGCGGCGTGCATGGCCGTCTTTGCAAATCAGTTGAAACATAGCTTGCTTGCCTTTCTGTTTGGATTGCCTACTTATTCTAACAGATTACCGCATCAAGTCAAGCGTTCCCGGCAGATTTGCGTGTCAATGCACCGGCACTTTCTGCGTGTGTTTTTTCAGCGCTTCCAGGCCCAGCCTCACGGCAATACCGAGCACAAACCAGAGAATGTGAAAATCAGAGAGCGTCATGACGTGCTGCGGCACCTTCAGCATCGCCGGGCCGACAACGATCGCATAAAGGGAACCGAGCATCATGCCCAGCACGGCGTAGGTGACGGTGCCCGGCGCTTTGCGCATCCAGCGGCGGATCCAATGCGGCGCAACCGCAAACCCCACAAGTGCCCCAAGTCCCACCGCAGCCAGCAGCCAGAACTGTCCGAACTGAAAATGCAGCAGGTCTTTCATCGCCGCGATCACGGGCAGATACAGCCCGCACGACATCAGCAGAGACGAACCGGAAATGCCCGGCAGCACCATCGCTGAGATCACCAGCGCTCCGGCCGCAAACGCGTACAGCGCCGTTCCAACGCCGAAACCGAGGCCATTGACCAGCGCGGACAGGCGCAATGACGAGAGGCCGGTGGCCAGAACGATGCCCGCCAGAAACGGCAGCCAGTTTTGCCGGAACGTGCCGAGCACGGTGCGCTGTTCGCGCATGACCAACGGAATGGAGACGAGCGCGCCAATCACCGTCGTTTCATCATGGGCCGCGATCAGAAGCAAATGTGTGGTCCGGATCCGGTTTCGGTGTTTGCCGTTTTCGTGCAGGCAGCCACGCCAGCGGGATATACGCGAACTGGTAGGCATAGCACACAAAAAACAGGCACATGATGATGTAGTTGATCGTCTCGATCGTATGCACGGCGTGCCACCTCCCTCGGTTGTGTTATGCGCGTGCCGGCTGATCGCGGACGATCCAGAATGCCAGCACGGCAAAGATGTTCAGGAATGCACCGAGGATCGCCCAGAGCAACGGATTCATACCGGCCACCGCCGCGCTCTTGTACAGTCAGGCTACGACCGTCAGCCAGTAGAGAATGGCCCAGACGCCCATGAGCAGGCTGGCGGCACCGATGATAACGCAATTCATCGCCGTGAGCGGCGTGATCTGGCTCTTCCAGGCCTCGTCATGGTGCTCGTCATGGTGGTGGCCGTCCGTGTTGTTCGTCGGGTCGGGCGATGCGAGCGCCGCCTGCTGCTTGAGCACGGATGCATCGTGGATCTGCTGCGACAGGCTCAGCGGAATCCCGATCGCACTGATGACCGCAAGGATCGCAAAGCAGATGATGAGCCGGCGAAACGCTTTCTTATAGTTTTTTGTCATCACGTAATTTTTCATGACGTTGACCTCCATAGAAAAAATCTGTCCCCTCAACCGGGCAAGCCCAGTATGAAGGGACAGATTAAAAATCGGATAACGCAGTCTTAAAGCGTATTTAAACGGTAGCCAACACCCCAGACGGTCTGGATGCGCTGCGGCTTGGAGGGATTCTCCTCCACCTTTTCGCGCAGACGGTTGACATGCACCGCGCCCGTGATGTTGTCGCCCATGGATTCCAGACCCCAGATGAGCTCATAGAGATCCTCGCGGCTGAAAACCTGGTTCGGGTGCCGCGCCAGAAACAGCAGCAGCTCGTACTCCTTG